>ENA-OYVV01000235-OYVV01000235.1-human-gut-metagenome-genome-assembly--contig:-NODE-235-length-21447-cov-35.090688_pt1 | contig 21447 bp, 18 predicted proteins | sample MGYA00244164_ERZ653385 | MGnify/ENA primary metagenome ERZ653385 (study PRJEB26926, sample SAMN06165153) | human gut metagenome | biome: ENVO:00009003; feature: ENVO:2100002; material: ENVO:00002003... | reverse complement strand
AAGGGTAAGAAATATTTTGGGGCGAATAAAGAGTACGGGCGAAAAAAATATTCCGCGAAAGAGAAAAAGCAAGAGCATGGAAAAGCTGAATGCCGGCGAGGCTATAAAAACGCGGCGGTACGGATCGGCAATATAACGTTCACGAAAATCCGAAGCAGTTTTTCCCCGGACGGGAAATTTGAAAGAAACGCAAATGTATGGTAAAAATCGTATACAAAAAAATAAATATGTGTTATACTTTTTAGCGTGAGAGCGCTATTATCAGGTTGACAGATTACAGTGTGAAAGGGCTTTCACGAATAAAACCATTTATAAAGCGAAGTATTGACGGGCTGAGCAGACGGTGAGTCTGTTCGGCGGGAAGCAATAGTATGGTACTTGGCAAAAGGGAAAAAAAGAATTAAAGGAGAGTATATATGCAGTATTCCAATGAGATCAAGGAAATGGTATGTGTAAAAAAGGGCTGCAATCACGGGCCGGCTCCTATACCTGAGGAGGGAAAGTGGATCGCTTCCACGCAGATAAGCGATATATCCGGGCTCACTCACGGAATAGGGCGGTGTGCTCCTCAGCAGGGGGCTTGTAAGCTTACGCTTAATATAAAGAACGGTGTGATCGAAGAGGCGTTGGTAGAGACTATAGGATGTTCGGGTATGACTCATTCTGCTGCTATGGCAGGAGAGATACTTGTCGGGAAGACCATTCTCGAAGCTTTGAACACGGACCTTGTATGTGACGCTATAAATGTTGCTATGAGGGAGCTTTTTTTGCAGATAGTTTACGGAAGAAGTCAGTCGGCTTTCAGTGATGACGGGCTTGTGATAGGTGCCGGACTCGAGGACCTCGGAAAGGGACTCAGGAGTCAGACTGCGACTATTTATTCCACGAACCTCAAAGGAGTGCGTTACCTTGAAACCACCGAGGGATATACAACTAAGCTTGCTCTTTCGAAGGAAGGAGAGGTGATAGGTTATGAGTATATCAATTTCGGGAAGATGATGGACTTTATCAAAAAGGGAGATACTCCGGAAGAAGCAATAAAGAAAGCCACCGGCAGATACGGCAGGTATGATGAAGCCGCAAAAATAATCGATCCGCGCAAGGAATAAGGAGTCAGGTATGATCAAATTCGAAGGTTATGAAAGACGAATAGATAAGTTGAACAACGAAATGTCCAAATATAACATTTCGTCATTGGAAGAAGCCGCTGAGATATGCCGACAGTATAATATTGACGTTGAGAAGCAAGTGCGTTCCATACAGCCCATAGCTTTTGACAATGCGGTGTGGGCGTATACGCTTGGCTGCGCGATCGCATTGAAGAAGGGTTCGAAGACCGCTGCCGAGGCAGCCGAAGCTATAGGTCTTGGTCTTCAGGCTTTCTGTGTGCCTGGGAGTGTTGCGGATCAGCGCAAAGTAGGGTTGGGGCACGGAAACCTTGCCGCCATGCTGCTCACCGAAGAAACGAAGTGTTTTGCGTTTCTCGCCGGACATGAATCTTTTGCTGCGGCTGAAGGCGCGATAGGTATCGCGCGCACGGCAAACAGGGTAAGGAAGGAACCTTTGAGGGTCATTCTCAACGGGCTCGGAAAGGACGCCGCATATATAATCAGCAGAATAAACGGTTTCACGTATGTGCATACAAAATACGATTACTATACCGGCGAACTTTCGATCGTCGAAGAAATCTCGTTCAGTACAGGCGAAAAAGCAAAGGTGCGTTGCTATGGAGCCGACGATGTGAACGAAGGCGTGGCGATAATGCGGTATGAACAGGTGGATGTTTCCATAACCGGGAATTCCACAAATCCTACCCGTTTTCAGCATCCGGTCGCGGGCACCTATAAAAAATGGGCGGTGGAAAACGGAAAGAAGTATTTTTCGGTCGCATCCGGCGGCGGAACGGGCAGAACTCTTCACCCTGACAATATGGCAGCCGGTCCCGCTTCTTACGGAATGACGGATACGATGGGACGTATGCATTCGGACGCTCAGTTTGCAGGATCCTCTTCGGTGCCTGCTCACGTTGAAATGATGGGGCTGATCGGCATGGGCAACAATCCTATGGTCGGCGCTACGGTAGCACTTGCGGTCGCGGTCTCGCTTGCTCTAAAATAATACAGATTAACCGGAAAAAAATCCGCCGCACTTCATTGCGGCGGTTTTTTATTGAAGACAAACGGGAAAACCGGTTTTTATGCGTGCACGAAGTCCGGAAGAATCCTTTACCTGCAAATACGGGACAATGATCTCTTGAAACGGAAACTTTCTGTAAACCCGGATCCTCAGCGCATTAATAAACGCCTGAAGTTCACAAGTCGCTCCGTGAGGCATGCCCGAAAGCCGAGATACTCACTTTGCTTTAATTTCTTCCGCAAGCGCTTTGAATGCCGGCAACGAACGCATAATCTGTTCTGTGGAAACGCAATATGATATTCTGACGCAATCGGGTGCTCCGAATGAATCTGCAGGAACTATAAGAAGCTCATGTTTTTTGGCTGCCTGAGCAAACTTTTCCGCATTTCCTTCGGGAGCCTTCACGAAAAGATAGAATGCGCCTTCGGGATGGACGCAGTCAAATCCGTATTCCGAGAGAGCGCCGTAAAGGAGTTCTCTGTTTTTGCTGTATACGGCAATGTTTGCGCCGGTACCTATGCATCTTTCCACGAGCTTTTGAAAAAGACTTGAGGCACAGACATATCCTAAAGCACGTCCCGCTCCGCATACCGCGGCAAATAAATCGTTTACGCAGTACATCGACGGATGAAGATATATATACCCTATTCTTTCGCCCGGAATAGACCAAACTTTTGAAAAAGAATAACATACAAATGTATTTTTATAGTAATTCGGTATGTAGGGCACGAATACGTTGTCATAAACAAGCTCACGGTACGGCTCGTCTGATATAATGAAGATCGGATGACCGAATTGTTTTGATTTATTCTCAAGTATTTCGGCTATATTTTTGATGATTGCTTCGGAATATACCATACCTCCGGGATTATTGGGAGAGTTTATGATAACTGCCTTTGTGTGCATGGATATGGCTTTTTCAAAAGCTTCGAGGTCGGGCGTCAGATCGCTTTTGTAAGGAATGACTACGTTTTTGCAGCCTGCATTTTCCGTGAACACACAGTATTCGGGGAAATAGGGCGCAAATAGTATGATTTCGTCGTTTCCTGTACCGAGAGCGCGCAGACAGATAGAAAGCGCGGCGGCAGCACCGCTTGTGAAATAAATATAACGCGGATCGGCAGGCGCATTGAAAGTTTTTGTTATATAATCGGCCACCGCCTTGCATGCCGCTTTATCGCCCTGTGCGGATGTATAGCCGTGCAGCGCTACGGGATCGGTATTTCTGATAAGCTCTATCAATGTGTCTGTAATGATTTCCGGAGCAGGTACACTCGGATTCCCGATCGAAAAATCAAATACATTGTCCGCTCCGATTTCTTCTTTACGCTTTAAGGCGTATTCGAAGATCTCTCTTATCGCAGAACGCTTTCTTCCTTTTTCGGCCATTTTTTCTGAAAACATAGTCATACCTCCGTTGCGGCTTATTATATTGTAACCATTATAAATTCCGTGATTTGATTTGTCAATCTTCGTAAAGAAATTGGACTCTCATGTATATTTGGTCTGAGGGAATATGCTAAAGCGTTAAATTCAAATTGTATTGACAAAGCTGAATAAAAATGTTAAAATAAAAAATATGGATAATTATTTAAGAGAAATGGAATCGGAGATACAAAATATCACGCGGTCGGGCATAAGACCTGAACTTCTGCTCCATTGCTGCTGTGCTCCGTGCGCATCGTCGGTGATACCCGTGCTGAGCGGAGTTTTTGACATCACGCTTTTTTTCTGCAATCCCAATATATTCCCCGAACAGGAATATTTTAAACGCCTGAACGAGCTTGAAAAGCTCAGAGGTGTTTTTTCGGAACAGGGCATTGAAACCGGTCTGCTGGTGTCTGACTATGATCACAAAGGGTTTGTGTCAGCGGTAACAGGCCTCGAAAAAGAAAGAGAGGGGGGAGCAAGATGCTGCCGCTGTTTTTCGCTCAGACTGAACGAAACGGCAAAAAAAGCTTCGGAGCTTTCCTACGATTACTTCGCCACCACACTTACGGTCAGCCCGCATAAAAACGCTGTTGCCGTCAATGCTTCCGGTCTTACCGCTCAGAAGGATTTCGGGAGCAGATATCTCGTCTCCGATTTCAAGAAAAAAGACGGATATCTGAAATCCGTAAGGTTCTGTGAAAAATACGGCATCTACAGACAGAGTTACTGCGGATGCGAATATGCGCCTGCTTTGAATCAGTTTTAAAATCGAAAAAATATTTTTTAAATTTAATATCAGTTTCACTTTAAATTAATAAACCACTGCTAATATGAAAGCGTAAGACAGCAGTTAAACTGTGTTCTTCATTTAATTACTCCCTTCTCAATAGAGCGGCCGCGTACCCCTCCCTTGTACAAATGCGGTCGCTCGATACAAATATCCGACGATAAGCTATCAGGCGATATCGTATTATATAGAAAATGGTTATGTTCTTCATTTAATTACTCCCTAACAAGCGGCGGCATTTGATATGTCGCCGTTTTGTTATGCCTTTTTTTCGTAAAACCGTTTTCGCGGCACCTTCTGACCGAAGCCCCCGAAGCCCATGTGTCAGTTTCTTGCCGTCTTCTGACCGAAGTTCCTGAACTTTTCGCGTCAGGACTTTGCCGTCTTTTTAAAGCGGATTTTCATGTCTGACAATATGCAAAAAAAGACGTAATTATCTCTGTAAATCGTGGCAGTTCCGGTTTATCCCGGGTGCAGGTATGATGCAGTATCCGCGTTCGGGAAGGAAGGATGAAACTTTCCGTCGTTGGATTATACGCCCGTTTTGTGTTTTTGTTCGCCGGCAGTTGATGTGTGTACAGTGCTCTGATTTTTTCCGGCGTGCTTTTTCCGAAAGAAGGTGTGCGGGGTGCCGGAGTTTCTTGTGGGGGCGGTTTGTTTCCGTATGCGTTTTCTGAAGGAGGCGCACGTAACATATCGGGCATATGACATATGTTCCGAAATATGGATCTCGGCCTGTAATGCCTGACAGACAAGCGATGTCACGGTTTGCCTGTGAAAAATCAGACAAATCGCGCGACGGTGCGACAAAAGGGGGCAAATAGTGCGGCAGTCTTATGGTAGTATGAAGGCGGAGGTGCAAAAATGAGAAGTATGGATGCAAGCATAAAGGGCAGGGAGAAGGAAAAAAATACGGGTATAGCCACCGTGGCGGTAAAAAATATCGGAGCGTTGTGCTGTTTCATACTGTTAATGAGCGCCGGAAAGGAAGTAGGGTGCTGCCTTGGTCTCGGGTTACTTGGCGCATTGCTGTACGGCGGCAGAAAATATTGCTTTTTATACCCGATACCTTATGTAGTCGCCGCGGCTTTTTTCGGGGTGACTCAGTTTTTATCGGCGGGCGCGGGAGCGCTGGTGCTGACGGCGGTCTGTTTTGTTTACCGCAATTTAAAGAAAAAGCCTCACAGGGCGCTTTGTATAATATATCTTATTGCGGCTCAGCTTTTTTACATATTGTTTGATTTCACGGATGCGGGACAGCTTGCCGTAAGGCTTTTGGGCGTAGGACTTTCCGTGCTTTCGGGATACGTTTTCGGCGTAATACTTAAAGCCCTTTTTCTGAGAGCAAAAGCTATGCCCACGACTGAAGAGCTTGTTTGTCTTGCGGCGGCATTTGCGACCATGGTAGCGGGCACGGAGCTCATAAGTATCCTCGGTACCCCTTTGACGAGGCTTGTTATACCTTTTTGCGTGCTTGTGCTTACTGCAGTACTCGGGAACAAAGGCGTAACTTCGGCTGCTGTATTGGGAGTCGGAGCGGCGATTGCTTCCGGCAGTACGGCGCCATTGGCTCTTTTTACTTTGTGGGCTCTTGCTGCTGTTCTTTTTATGAGGATCAACAGGTATCTTGCTGCTCTGGCATTGGTACTGGCTAATTTGATTACGATGTTGTTGTTTTTTGAAGGTGCGTCGGCAGTGGCGTTTATAGCGCCGTTGCTGTCGGCATTTGCTTTTGTGCTTTTGCCGGGAAAAATACTCGAGCGCGCGGCAGCCCGTTTTTCAACGGGAGAAAAATATTGCGCGAGGCACATTGTGAACAGGTTGCGCAATAACTTAAGTAAAAGACTTTTCAGACTTTCGGAAATATTTTTTGCCATGCAGCTCACTTTCAAGGATATGGTACGCGGAGTAATGGCTCCTGAAAAGGCCAGGGATTATATAGTGAGGGAAGTCAGTGAAAAGGTATGTGCGTCCTGTCCCGACAGAGTGAAGTGTTGGAGAGTGCACGCCGCAGACACGGAAAACACCTTTATAAAAATGACTGAAAGTGCTTTATCGAGAGGAAAGGCAACCGTGCTTGATGTAGGCAACGCTCTTGTTTCGAGATGCGGAAGGATCAACAGTTTGCTTGCGTCGGTGAATTCAGAGGTATACAGCTATAAGCAGTACTATACTATGACGCTGAATTCCGACAGCAGCAAGGTGCTTATTGCGGAGCAGTTGGGAGGAGTGGCAGAGGTACTTAAAGAACTCAGCCGTGAGGGGAGCGTAAGCGTAAGTTTTGATACAGCCCGTGAAAAGGAAGTGGCCGAATGTCTTGCGGGAGTCGGCATACTGTGCAAAGAGGCGGTGATATACGAAGACGGAGACAAGATGTGCGTATCCGTGGCTGTGGATAACGAAGACATATCGCGTGAGGATCTTTCGAGGGAAGTCGGAAGGGCACTGAGGTTCCCCATGATGCTTGACAGAACGGAAAAGACCGAGGATTCCGGCTGGGTAGTGGCGCATTTTGTACCGAGGCCGCCTTATGACATGGTATTCGGGTGTGCGAGCGAAAAGAAGTACGGAAGTGAGGCGAGCGGGGATTCGCATTCGTTTCTGAAGGTAAGTGCAGACAAGTGCATAATGGTGGTATGCGACGGCATGGGAAGCGGTCAGGAAGCGGAGGCAGCCAGCGGCAGGGCGATAAGTCTGATCGAGAATTTTTACCGTGCGGGCTTCAACAGCGACACGGTGCTTGCAAGCGTGAACAAATTGTTGTCCACGGCGGGTGAGGAGGTATTTACGGCTGTCGACATAGCCGTTGTGGACATGATGGGCGGACTTGCGGATTTTATAAAAATAGGAGCTCCTTCGGGGATAGTGAAGACGGGCGGCAGAACGGAATTTACACAAAGCGGTTCGTTGCCTATGGGGGTGCTTGAAGAGAGCACTCCGACCGTGACGAAAAAAGCGCTTAATCGCGGGGACAGTTTGTTTCTTATGAGTGACGGAGTAGAGCAGGCTTTCGGAGGGGTGCAGCCTTTATCTGATTTTGTGGACTCGCTCGGAGACGCGGAACCGCAGGCGATGGCACAGGCGATAATAGAGTGTGCGCTGAGCATGCAGCCCAAGCCGAAAGACGATATGACGGTAATTGTAGGCAAACTTATCTGAAAAAGCAGTATTATTGCGAAATGCTTGAAAACGATTGCCAAAGCGGACGGGATATGTTAAAATAAAAAGCGGGAAGGAATTGCGGGTAAAACCGAAAAGAATTTCTTCCCGCGAGGTTTTTTATGTACGATTTTTATGAAAATCCGCTTTGCACACGTTATGCCGGACGAAAGATGCAGGAAATATTCGGAGACAGACATCGTATCGGATTATGGAGAAGGTTATGGCTGGCGCTTGCCGAAAGCGAGAAGGAGCTCGGACTGTCGATCACGGAAGATCAGCTCAATGAAATGAGGGAGCACATGGTGCCTTCCGATGAGGAGTTTGCCGTAGCGGCGGAGCGTGAGAAGGCGGTGTTTCATGACGTTATGTCGCATATATATGCATTCGGGGAGGTATGTCCCAAGGCCAAGCCGATAATCCATCTCGGAGCGACCAGCTGTTTTGTGACGGACAATTCTGAGCTGATACAGATGTATGAAGGACTTGAAGTCATAAAGGGAGAGCTTGCCGAGGTGATAGAGCTTATAAGCAAGTTTGCGTCGGAGAATGCGGACCTGCCGTGTCTGGGATATACGCATTTTCAGGCGGCGCAGTTCACGACGCTGGGGAAGAGATTTTCACTGTATCTGCAGGATTTTGTGAGCGACTATAAAGATTTATGTGCTCTGGAGGACGATTTCAGGCTCAGAGGCGCGAAAGGCACGACGGGGACTCAGGCGAGTTTTATGGAGTTATTTGCCGATCCCGAAAAGGTGAAGAAACTTGACAAAATGATAGCGGAGAAGATGGGCTTTAAAGGGGTGTTTTCCGTAACGGGGCAGACATATCCGCGCAAGTTTGATTTCAAGGTGCAGAATGTGCTGGCAGGGATAGCCGTAAGCAGTCATAAGTTTGCGGTGGACATGCGGCTCATGCAGAGCATGAAGGAAGCGGAAGAGCCTTTCGGGGCTTCGCAGATAGGTAGTTCCGCAATGGCGTATAAGCGAAATCCCATGAAATGTGAAAGGATATGTGCTCTGAGCAGATATGTGGAGAGCCTTCCCGCAAACGGAGCGGTTACGGCTTCAACGCAATGGCTGGAAAGGACTCTGGATGATTCAGCAAACAGAAGGTTGGTCAATGCGCAGGCATTTTTGGCAACTGACGGGATTTTGTCTTTGGTAAAGAAAGTGGTTGCGGGCATCAAGGTAAACGAAAAAGTGATTGCAAAAAGATTAGAAGCTGAGCTTCCCTTCATATCTACGGAAAACATTTTGATGCGCTGTGTTGAGAAGGGAGGAGACAGACAGGAACTGCATGAGCGAATACGCGTGCTTTCCATGCAAGCGGCGGAAAACGTTAAAAACGGCGGAGAGAACGATCTTTGGCAGCGCATGGAGAAGGACGAAGTATTCAGGCAGTACGGAGAAGTACTTACAGATAGGCCGAAGGCAACCGACTATATAGGAAGAGCACCGGAACAGACGCGCGAATATGTGGCTGAGGTGAAGGCGTATATGAACAGAATGAAGGCTTCTGAAGGTAAGAAACGAGGAGAAGAAAGATGAACAGTGTGGTGGTAGGAATCAATTGGGGAGACGAAGGAAAGGGCAGGATGGTGGATCTGCTTGCCGAAAACTATGATGTAGTGGTACGTTATCAGGGAGGCAACAACGCCGGTCATACGGTAGTCAATCCTGCCGGAAAGTTTATACTTAATCTGCTTCCTTCGGGAATACTGAGACCGGAAGTAATAAACGTTATGGGGAACGGCATGGTAATAGACATCCGGCATCTTGTGGAGGAGATAGCGCGGCTGAGGGAAAAGGGGGTAAAGATAACTCCCGAGAATCTGAAGATCAGCGACAAGGCCGTCATATGTATGCCGTACCACGTGGAGCAGGACTGTCTTGAGGAAGCCAGGCTTGCAGATAAAAAATACGGTTCCACAAAGAGAGGTATAGCGCCCGTATATGCTGACAAGTATCTTAAAAAGACCATACGCATGGGCGATTTGCTGCATAATGAGAGACTTCTCGAGAAGATAAGAGATATAACCGAGTGGAAGAATCTCATGTTTATGGGGTATAAAGGCAGCGTGGATACAAAGGCCGTGATAGATTGGCTCAATACATACGGTTCACAGGTGATGCCTTTTGTATGCGACACGGGAAAAGTGCTCAGCGACGCTGAAAAGCACGGAAAAAGCATACTTTTTGAAGCACAGTTAGGTGCGCTGAGGGATATAGATTTCGGCATATATCCGTATACGAGCTCATCCAATACACTAGCCGCTTACGCGGGTATAGGCAGCGGCGCCCCATGGATAAGACTGAACAGGATCATAGGAATAGTCAAAGCTTATTCGTCATGCGTAGGTGAAGGCTGGTTTGTGACGGAAATGTTCGGAGAAGAGGCAGACGCGCTCAGAAAGGCAGGCGGCGAGTACGGAGCTGCCACGGGCAGACCGAGGAGAGTGGGTGCATTCGATGTTCCCGCCACTCGTTACGGCGTTCAGGTGCAGGGAGCCACGGAGATCGCTCTCACAAAGCTTGACGTATTGAGTTATATGGAGGAAATACCGGTTTGCGTAGCGTATAATTATTCGGGCAAGCTCATAGAGTATTTCCCTTATCCCGAGTGCCTTACATATTGCAGACCCGAATATAAATATGTGAAAGGATGGAAAACCGATATAAGCGGATGCCGTAAATTCGATCAGCTGCCTTCAGAGGCAAAAGATTATGTAAGACTCGTCGAGGATGCGGTCAGATGCAAGATAAAATACGTATCGGTGGGCGCAGGGAGAGAAGAGATCATAGAAATGTAAATGCGCGGCGCATGCCGTGTTTCGGCGAGGTTTCGTCATCTGCACGCCCTTAACGAATTCTATATAATAAAGACGGATTTCTGTCCGTCTTTTTTTATGGAATTATTTATGACATAAAATTAAAACGAATGATTCATGACATAAAATCAAAACGGAAAATGGCAAGACTGAAATCAGCAGAAACCGACATCGGTAAATACAGAAAGAAGCGCGTTTGCTGATAAAATTCGGTATATCAGGTAAATGCATACGATACTTATAACCTTTTAAAGCTCTTTTACATATGATATAGCGGGTTCTGACGCCCAGATTCAGGAGGTAATTACTATATGCATATATTTGATGATATATATTGTCGAAGGGAAAAAAATCCTTGCGGAATTCCGTGTTGCAACGGCCCCGTAAAACCTCTCTGTCCGAGAGGCCCTACAGGTCCGAGAGGACAAAGAGGTCCGAGCGGACCCACAGGTCCCACAGGTCCTACGGGTCCTACCGGCCCTACAGGCGCGGGACTGGAATCTGTAGAGGAATTCAGTTTCGGTACCATATATCCGAGAGGCGCCCTGCTGTATTATGACGGAGCTCTCTATCAGGCAAATGTCGATGATCCTTCGGGATTCCCGGGAACATCGCCCGATTTTAATCTTGTTACCGTGACCGGTCCTACAGGTGCCACCGGTCCCACGGGCCCTACAGGCATGACAGGTGCAACAGGTCCGACAGGGATCGGAGCAACCGGCCCCACCGGCCCCACGGGTCCCACAGGTCTGAGAGGCGCAACGGGACCCACGGGAAGCGGAGCAACCGGCCCCACCGGTCCTACCGGTCCCACAGGTCCTCAGGGTGCAACAGGTCCTACGGGAACAGGAGCCACCGGCCCTACCGGTCCCACAGGCCCCACGGGTCCTCAGGGTGCAACAGGTCCGACAGGGATCGGAGCAACTGGCCCCACCGGCCCCACGGGTCCCACAGGTCCTCAGGGTGCAACAGGTCCTACGGGAACAGGAGCAACCGGCTCCACCGGTCCCACAGGCCCCACGGGTCCTCAGGGTGCAACAGGTCCTACGGGAACAGGAGCAACCGGCCCCACCGGCCCTACCGGTCCCACAGGTCCTCAGGGTGAAACAGGCCCGACGGGAAGCGGAGCAACAGGTCCTACCGGACCCACCGGTCCGGAAGGCGCTGCTGGGGCAGAGGGAGCAACGGGTCCCACAGGTCCGGAAGGTGCTGCTGGGGCAGAGGGAGCAACGGGTCCCACAGGTCCCACGGGTCCCGAAGGCGCTGCAGGAGCAGAAGGAGCTACGGGTCCTACAGGTCCCACGGGTCCCACGGGTCCGGCCGGAAGCACAGTGTTAAGAAGTGCTGCAGCCGTAAGCGACGCAACGGGAAGCGAAGATATAGTTACGCAGTTCAATGCTTTGCTGACAAGTCTTCGCAACGCGGGAATATTATCCTGAAACAAATAAAGAGGGGCGATCATTCGCCCCTCGGGAGGCAACATGAAGATAGTGGTATATGCTATATGCAAAGACGAGGAAAAGTTTGTGGACAGGTGGGTAGCTTCCATGTCCGAAGCTGATAAAATAGTGGTGCTTGATACAGGTTCTTCTGACAGAACAGTGGAGATGCTCAAAGCGAGGGGTGTAGAAGTAACGTGTGAGGAAATAAAGCCGTGGCGTTTTGATACTGCGCGCAATCGTTCGCTTGAGCTGGTCGATGATGACGCTGATATTTGTGTGTGTACTGATCTGGACGAAGTATTTCATCCCGGGTGGAGAGAGTTGCTTGAGAAGGCTTGGAAGAAGGGTGCTGCGATAGCGAAGTACAGATATACGTGGAATTTTACTCCCGAAGGGAAAGAAGGGGTGGTATTCTGGTATGAGAAGATACATACAAGACACGGATTCCGATGGACCCATCCCGTTCACGAGGTATTGGAGTGGGTAGGCGAAGGAGACATAGGGTTTGCGGTATATGTCGAAGGGATGCAGCTTGATCACAGGGCGGATCCTGAAAAGTCGAGGGCGCAGTATTTGCCGCTGCTGGAACTGTCGGTCGCGGAGGACCCCGATGATGACAGAAACATGCATTATCTCGGAAGGGAGTACATGTTCAGAGGACGGTGGAAGGATTGTATTGCCACGCTCAAAAAGCATCTTGCCATGCCCACGGCGCTTTGGAAAGACGAAAGAGCGGCGTCTATGCGTTTTATAGCGAAGTCGTATTATATGTCGGGGGAAGAGAAGGAGGCGGAGAAGTGGTATCTTTCCGCGATATGCGAAGCTCCTCATTTGAGGGAAGGGTATGCGGACATGGCGATGCTTTTATATAAAGAGAAAAACTGGGAAGGGGTGATCTATTTTTCCGGAAAGGCGCTTGAGATAAAAGTCCGGCCGCGTACTTATATATGTGAGGCTGAGGCGTGGGGGAGTATGTTGAACGACATAAGAAGCATAGCTTATTATAACATGGGCAAAATCGAGCTTGCCCTTCGTGAAGCCCGCGAAGCTTTGGAAGCAGAGCCCGGAAATACGCGTATTAGAGATAATCTCAGGTTTTTTGAGGAAACAGCCGAAAAAGAAAGAAGTCGGGTCCGGGCATAAGTGGAGACGACAGGACGTGAAAATATGCGTTGTACAAATAATATCGGGATCGAGTTTGTTAAAAACACCGGCGTTCGATGATACAGCGCAGAATTTGGCTCAGGATACGTCAGAAAATATCAGTGCATATAAAGAATGAGCATATCTGCATAAGAATCATTAAAAAACGGAATTCATCAGGCGGAAAATCCGGTGTGCGGACAGTCGGAACTGCAGCTGAAATAAAAAGAAAAAGCCGAAAACGAAAAAACGGATCCCGGCGTTTTACGATAATTAAGAAAGATTACCTGGAAGCGGAAAACTTATTGTTTCTGAGTATCCTCGGCATTTTGATCGTCAGTCGGGAAGAGCGGAAAAAATAAAGCGCAGAGAATTCACGGAGAGGCCGTACATATCGTTGAAAGGTTTTAGTCCTTCGTAACACGGGAATACGTCTTCGATACCGAATTCCTTACCTTGGAGGCGTTTTTTCTTAAGAGCGTGACCGTGAGGAGAAGGCGGATAAAAAAGATCGGTTCCGAGGGCGGGAAAGCTGTTTCCCCCGATGAAAGCCAGATATTTAATGAGCAGTTCGAAACGGCCGATATCCGTATCCGGTTTATCCCGGAATTCCGTAATGAGATTCTGCCGGCGGGAGGAAGTCGGGGAAGGGAGAATATCCGGAGGGAGGGGCTTTTCTGAAAAATGCGAAGCGTTTATGAGAAAATTGACTCCCGTAACTCCCATGACCGAACCTCTTTCTGCAAGACGAAGCAAAACGTCGTCCGAGGAAGCGCGTTGCAGAGGAACGAGTGAACGAGCGCTTCCGTGACTTATGAACAGCGGTTTGTCGTATACGTCGAGCAGGTAAGCGCATCCGGCGTCGTTGAGATGGCTCATGTCCACGGCCATACCCAGATCCGAGGCTTCGGAAAGAAGCTTTTTTCCTTCGGCGGTAAAGCCCGAGCGGGAAAACTCCGGTTCGGGCGGATCAAGTGTGCCGCACGCGTATTTATTTTTTCTTGAATGTGTGACGCCGAGAAAACGCACGCCTGATCTGCAGTACATGTCGAGGTCATTTTCCACGCACTCAGCTCCTTCGATGGAGAGGAGCAAAGCGGTTTTATTTTCGCAGAGAGCTTTTGAAAGCTGTTTTTTATCGGTAACAAAGCTCAGGAAGGGAAATTTTTCCGCAAAGGCAAAGAATTCGCCGAGCATGAGCAAGGTTTCCTGCCGTGCTCTTCCTTCCGCGACTGTCCGGTCATCGCAATACAGCGCACAAATGACCGCCGACACTTTTTCTTTGAGTACGGAGGCAAGTCTTTCGGGCATAAAAGTGTCGCCGTTTCTTTTTGCCGAAAGAAGAAACGACGGAAGATCACAGTGAAGATCGACGAATCTCAGGGCGGGTGCGGTAATTTTCCCGCCGTCGTGCATATTTTCGGCGGCGGAAAAAAACAGGTTTTTTTCAGGTGAAGAATACGGCATGGAACGTCAAAGCTGAAGACATATGAGCGTTTTTTTGTCTTCATTGAGTATACGGAAAATAATCCGCTGGATTTTGGCATAGAGATCGGGGGACATGGAGGAAAGTTTTTCGTTCAGTCCTTCCTGAGCAAGCATGGCGAGCGTTTTGCCGAACATATTGGTATTCCAAAGAGCCTGAGGATCGTTCTCAAATTCCGAAAGCATATACTTTGACTGTTCTTCCGTCCCGACGATGGGAGCGACTTCTGCCGTGACGTCTACTCTCATGATATGAAGACTCGGTGCGGTCGCCCTGAGCCTGACTCCGTAACGACCGTTTTGTTTCATTATTTCGGGAGGATCGAGTGACATGCTGCTTTCAACGGGCATCACAGCTCCGTAACCGGTAGCTTCCGCTTGTTCGAGAGCGTCTTTTACTTTTTCATATTTTTCTTTATTGGAAGCAGCCTGAGCGATGTACTTTATCAGTGTGAACTCTCCGGAAATGTCCGTTCCCCCGATATCGGAAAGGATCCTGTAAAAGAGCGCCTGCTTAACATTCACGGCATAACGGGCAACGCCGTTGCTCATATCCAGGTTCATGAGGACGGGAGCGAAAAGGTATTCTGTTTCTGTGCAGCCGCTGAAGAGGGAAGAGCAGTCTCTCATTTTGACGGCCCCGACTACCTTCTGCCTTACTCCCGAAATGATTTCGGAAATAAAAGGGTTGCTTGCGGGAAGTGTGCGCAGCCAGTCGGGAAGCGTGACTTCGACTTTGCGGACGGGAAATTCATTCAAAATGGCAAGCATGATGGAGTTGATCTCATCCTCGCCCATATTGAGAACGTCTACCGCAAGCACCTCCACTCCGTATTTTTCCGAAAGCAGAAGCGCTTCCGACTGGGTTTTCGGAGAAGACGGAGTGGTGGTGTTGTAAACCACTGCAAAGGGTTTTCCGCTTTCCTTGAGCTCCTTGATAACGCGTTCCTCGGGACGAATGTATGCTTCGCGTTCAATACCCGTAAAGCTTCCGTCACAGGTCACGACTACTGCAATGGTGGAATGTTCGGTGACGACTTTATGGGTACCGAGTTCGGCTGCCTGAGTGAACGGCAGTTCGGTTTTGGACCACGGCGTCTTTACCATACGTTCGCGGTCGCTTTCGGTGTGGCCGAGAGCCCCTTCTACAAGATATCCCACACAGTCTATAAGACGAACTCGGCATGTGGCTTCGCGGAAGTTGACTTCCACGGCTTCACCCGGGACAAAACGAGGCTGAGTAGTCATGATAGTTTTGCCGTCTGCGGACTGAGGGAGCTCGTCAACTGCGCGGGCACGGGAATAGGCGTCCGTTATATTGGGAGTGACGAGCTTTTGCATAAAGTTGCTTATGAAAGTCGATTTCCCTGTACGCACGGGCCCGACAACTCCGACATATATGTCTCCGCCCGTACGGGAAGCTATATCTTTATAAATATCCATACAATACCTCCGCTGATATGCTAAATATTTATATGCCGACGGCGGCGGCATTATTACGGAAAATATTTTTTGCATGAAAAGACGCTGTTTTTTGTGACGAAAGACAAAATATAATAAGAAAAAGCCCTGCCGGCACAGGCATTAAAATAAACGCCAGAAATACTTATATGGCCGAAATGCATTGACAAAGTGTGAAATAAGTGGTAAACTGAATAAAAACAGACAGTTCGTGACCATCCTGTCTTTAAACAAAACTACGGAAAGGATGGGCGCATTATGCGCCTTTTTTGTTATGCTTCCGTAATGTGCGGAGAATCAGAACATGATAAGAAGAATCAAAGAAAATTTAAATGAATTCAAAATACTGATAAAAAACGTACCGGCTTATATTCCCGTGATATTGGTCGTATCGCTTTTTTCAATGAATCTGTTGGCCAATAAGAGCATAGCCGTACAATCCGATTGGCTTGCTCTTGACTGCGGAATAATTATTTCATGGGCGGTATTTTTGTCCATGGATATCCTGACAAGACATTTCGGCCCGAAGGCGGCAACTCAGATTTCTGTATTTTCGGCTGCTGTGAACTTGTTTTTCTGCATAGTTATGTACGTAGGATCAGTGATCCCCGGAAATTGGGGCGAGGCGTACGCCGCTTCGGATATGAACGAAGTAAACACCGCGCTTGACGCAACGTTCGGCGGTACATGGTATGTTCTTGCGGGAAGCACGGCGGCATTTATTGTATCGGCGTTTGTCAATAATTTTACAAATTGGGGCGCAGGAAAGCTTTTTTTCAAAAATCCCGACAGCACGGCGGCGTATTTTGCCCGGTCTTATATTTCTACGGCGATCGGTCAGTTTACGGACAATCTTGTATTTGCTTTTCTTGTGAGCCGGGTTTTTTTCGGATGGAGCGTAAGGCAGTGTATTTTTTGTGCGTTGACCGGAATGGTCGCGGAATTATTGTTTGAAGTCGTATTTTCTTTTTTCGGGCTGTCGGTATGCCGGAGATGGCGGGAAGAGCGGGTAGGAGAGGAATATTTCAGATACATCAATGAAAAAAGGAGGCACGGCATATGAAAGTTCTGATAACCGGGACAGGCAGAGGAATAGGAAGAAGTGTAGCTTTGAAGTTTCTGGAATGCGGACACGAAGTGATCGGGATAGATATAACGGGGAGCGATATCTGTCACGAAAGTTATACTCATTATGTGAGCGACGTTTCTGCCGGAAAACTGCCTGAGATCGGAGAAGTGGAGATACTCGTAAACAATGCCGGAGTACAGGATTCGGGGAGGGATATAGACGTTAATTTAAAAGGCGCTATCCGAGTAACCGAGAAGTACGCTTTTCACGGCAGGATAAAGAGCGTGTTGTTCATGGCTTCGGCAAGCGCGCGGACGGGGGCGGAATTTCCCGAGTACGCTGCAAGTAAGGGCGGGGTGGTGGCGTATATGAAAAATGTTGCCCTGAGAGTTGCGCCTTACGGCGCCACGTCAAACAGCCTTTCTCCGGGCGGAGTGATTACTTTTTCAAATAAAAGAGTGACGGAAGATCCGAAGCTTTGGAAAAGGATCATGGAACAGACGCTTTTGCCGAAGTGGGCGTCCGAAGAAGAGATTGCGGAATGGGCATACTTTATGACTGTAGTGAATAAGTCGATGACAGCGCAGGACATTCTTGTGGATAACGGCGAAAATGCAAAGAGTGAATTTGTTTGGTGAACCTTGAATTTCCGAAACAGCAGGTATAAAACGAAGCAAAGCATACCGAGTACGTGGCAAGCATGATTGGATAAAAAACATGTGTTTGCCGGTTTAGTCGCGGCGGGCATTTGAAAAATTATACAGTTTAGTCAGTTTCGATCAAAACGGAATCTCCCGCCTCATTTTAAGTTTCTTGCGTCTGCAGGACGGCTGACTGCGCCATATGAAAATTTATCCTGTTATATTTGGCTTTGATAAACTGATGATTTCTGTCTGAATTGCAGCATAAAGCGAACGGACAATTCGAAAATTTGCGGTAATGTTTTTTGTTTGCAGATGCAATTAAAATGTATTGCGTTAAAATGTCTTACGTTTCAGATGAAGATTTATTGTGCGCCTGCAGTCTGACCACTCTGAATTTTGACATTTTGTCAAATATTCGTAAAGAGGTCGGGGAGTATGGCGGCAAATTGTTTACAAAATAACCGGTTTGATTTATAATAAAAGAAAGGTGTAAATATGAAGCTTACCGGTTTTAAACTGATCCTCGTTATTATACTTTTTGCGGCTGCATTAAGCGTGATCGCAATTTCCGAGTTTACGGAAATTATGCCTTCCGAGTATACCGGCGGTATTATTTCCAGGTTATTTGCCGCGGCTTGCTTTATCGCAATAGCCGCCATTCTTCACGGCGTAAAACTCAGAGTCAATCCGTATGAAGGAGCTAAGGACAGAAAGCTGCGCGCACTGCTGATAGCTGCCATGTTTGTTGTCTGCGTCAACAACGCCCCGTTGATCGGGCTCCTCAGCGGAAACGTGGTAATAACGGCTTCGGCTGACCGGATATTTTTATATTTGTTTTATTGTTTTTCGGTTGCTCTGTTTGAAGAAGTTTTGTTCAGATGCGTGCTTCTTGAAACCTTTTTCGTAATTGCGGGGGACAATATACGCAATAAATTCCTGGCGCTTTTTATTTCCGCGTTGATTTTCTCGCTTTCGCACTTCGACGGATTCAATTTCAATGTCATGATACAGATGGGTTATACCTTCCTTCTCGGTGTGGGGTGGGGGTATATAGCGATGAAGGAAGGGCATATCCTTTGGGGGATAGCAATGCATTTTCTGTATAATGCCGGCGGAATGGCGGCGCAGATAGCCGAGGGAAATCGCTGGGACACCGCTACCGTCATAATAACAGCTTTGCTTTCGGTTGCTGTCGGAGCGGTGTATCTTTACAGCATGGTGAAAGATATCATAAACAGCAATACGCCGCCTGTGCGTCCCGCATGATCGTACGAAAAACATGCGCCGGAGCGGTTTTGCGTAAAAATTCAGGCAAACAAGTCTAAAAGGATGGAGATTTATGGTAAAACGCCGTTAAAAACGGCGTTTTTTCGGAAAATTTCAAAAAAACCGCAAATGCCGTGCAATCAAGAATAAAATATGGTATAATTAAAGATAAAAAAGGAGCTCCGGAAGAGACAGTGAAGAGCCGGCATGACAGATAGAAACAGGAGGTTTTTATATGAACGAGAATTCAGTGATCGCAGCTGAAGACAGAAGACAGGATATTTATGAAAAGACCGACACCGAGCTGCTGAACGGTATTTTCACGCGTGGGAGCATAAGGAAGTATCGTTGCGGAGAAATAGATGAGAAGGCGTTGCGCACGATGATATACGCAGGTATGTGTGCGCCTTCGGCGCGGAATATACGGCCTTATCATATAGTCGTATTTACGGGAAAAGCAAAGGATCTGCTTGCTGAAGGGAGTCGGCAGCCTGAAATGATGAAGAGTGCGGGTGCTGTGATATGTGTTTGTGGGGATGTGGAGAAAAACTCCGTGCTGAAATTTCTTACGGAGGACTGTGCCGCGGTCACCGAAAACATTTTGCTTGCATGTCATGCACTGGGATACGGAGCTGTCTGGTGCGGGGTGACTGAAGGAACGGAGTGGTATAAAGCGCTTAAGAAGGCGGTGGGAGCTCCGGACAATATTTGTCCGATGACGAGTATCACGATAGGGGTACCTGATGAAACAAAGATGCACGGAAGCAGGTACGAACAGGAAAAAATACACTTTAACAAATGGTAACGGAATGAAAGCCGAGATAAAGGGAAAAAGCATAGTTATAGAGGAGGCTGAGGAGTTTTCTCCGGTGCAGATAGCTCACAGCGGAGAGGTTTTCCGGTGCAAGGTACTTGAAGCCGAGCAGGACGGGGCGATATTTTATTCCGGGGACAAATGTGCCAAGGCGGTAAAGAAAGAAGGCGTGGCCGTGATCGAGACCGAGGATCCGGAGTATTTTTACGAATATTTTGACCTTTCCACGGACTATGCGGGGATCATGGCGAGAATAGAAGAAGGAGAGCCCGAGAGTTCGCCGATGCGGAGGGCTCTGAATGCGGGGAGGGGACTCAGGATCCTCAGACAGGATTGTGACGAGGTATTTTTTTCGTTTATAATTTCGGCCAATAACAACATAAAAAGGATAGGAAAGATCATCGAAAGACTATGCGAGATATGCGGTGAGAAGGTCGCGGGAGGGTACGCTTTTCCTTCGGCGGAGGCTTTGGCTGATCTGCCGCAAAAAGCTTTTGAAGAGGCAGGCTGCGGGTACAGGGCGGACTATTTGTATCATTCTTCAAAAATGTGGAAGGAAACGGACAGGTCGGCTTTGTCGGAGCTTTCCACGGAGCAGCTCCGCAATAAACTTTTGACTTATAAAGGTGTGGGCGGAAAGGTGGCAGACTGTATAATGTTATTCGGGTTTTACAGAACCGATGTTTTTCCTGCCGATACCTGGATAAAAAAAGTTTATCACGAGTATTATGAGCAAGGTCATAAGGAAAAGGACATTCCGAAAGCGCTGACGGAAAGGTATGGCAGTCTTTCGGGTTACGCACAGCAGTACATATATTTTTATAAAAGAAACGAGAGATAAAACGGGTTCGGAAGCATTAAAAAATCTGTTTTCGGGAAGAATTAAAGAAACGGACGGTTTTTCCGAGAAAGTTTATATGCATTTTCCGGAGGGAAAATAGTAAAATACGGTTTACAAAAACGGAAAAGCATAGTATAATAGACTTACCGTCATACGGAATCTTGACTATGGAGAACGCAAAATGAGAAAAATAGCTTTGTTTATAGATATAGATAATACAGCCCTGACCGTGGAGCAGTTTGACAACGTTATTGATCAGATTTTCAATTCGGGAAGCGTGCTATATGGCAAGATATACGGTGCCGTGGACAGGAAGCATAAAGAAATCATCGAGTTTGCCCAGAGCAAAGGCTTCGATATGGCTCCTGTCATGCGCGTAAAGAAAAGAGGCAGTCGCGTTCTTGACCCGCGTGTACTTCTTGACGCGCTTGAAATGACGGTGACAAATAACAATATCGACGCCGTAGCGATCGTTTGCGCTCCGGGCGACATGGTTCCGCTGTTCGCTAAGCTGAGGGAATACGGCGTGTACATTATGGCTAACGGAGACCTCGACGAAGAAAGTCTTTATTTTGTTGACGAAACTATCAATCTCGAGGGAATCAGAGAACAGGATGAAATAAGCCTGATAGACGATCTGACCGACGATTTCTTTGAAAATGCGGATGATTCGTTTCCGTATGTCAGCCGCCGCAGAGAAGAGCCTGCGGAGGTAGAGGAAGAAGAGCCCGAAGAGGAGCAGGAAGCTCCTCAAGAACAGTCTGCAGAGGAAGATAATGCTAATGAGCCTGCGGAGGAAGAGGAAGAAGAGCCCGTAGAGGAGCAGGAAGCTCCTCAAGAACAGTCTGCAGAGGAAGAGAATGCTCATGAGCCTGCGGAGGTAGAGGAAGAAGAGCCCGAAGAGGAGCAGGAAGCTCCTCAAGAACAGTCTGCAGAGGA
>ENA-OYVV01000186-OYVV01000186.1-human-gut-metagenome-genome-assembly--contig:-NODE-186-length-26210-cov-15.726133_pt1 | contig 26210 bp, 25 predicted proteins | sample MGYA00244164_ERZ653385 | MGnify/ENA primary metagenome ERZ653385 (study PRJEB26926, sample SAMN06165153) | human gut metagenome | biome: ENVO:00009003; feature: ENVO:2100002; material: ENVO:00002003... | reverse complement strand
CACGATAATGGTGCGATTCATCCATAATAAGCACCAGATCCGGCAGATTGGAAAGATACTGGTAGAACGAGTCACCGATGACCTCGTTCACCTTCTTCATCTCTGCACCGTCCTTATTGAATTTGTCGATATTGTACACGAAGATATGAATATCGGACTCAAACAGGCGAATCTGCTTATCCTTGTAATCATTATCCGTGATAATCTGCGGAGGGGTACTAAAGCAACCCAGGCCTTTGAACACATACTTGCTGCTATTAAAATCGCTCAAATCCCTTTTCAGCTTATCGTAGATAGTGGTGTTCGGCGCAACGACAAAAAAGTTCTTGATGCCGTGCTGGGTATACAGATAGGCGATGAAAGCACCCATCAGTCTTGTCTTGCCAACGCCGGTAGCGAGGGCAAAGGTCAGTGACATGAAGTCTCGCTCAAAATCGGAGCAGATCGGATACATAGCGTGGACAGCACCGAGGGCGGCTTTCAAATTCATGCCCTTACGGAGCATAACGCTGTTTACGATTTCCTCCAGAATTTTGAGAGATTTCTCCTGTGGTTTACGCAGAGACATGACACCGCTGATATAATCCGTTGTGTATTGAGGAAAATAATTATTCATCGCAATCCTCCTCGTCCCACTCATCGTCATATACCGGCGGATGCACGATATTCAAATTGTAGTCTTCCTTACCGAATTCACACCGGCTGAGAAGCATCTGCGGAATTTTCTTGATGGTGATGTTGCCGTAAGCCTTGTCCAGACCGCTGTCAAAGGAACGGCAGGCAATGATGAGATATTCGCCATCCTCCATCGTATCCTTGATAGAATCCAGATAGGTGCTGTTTAGGTGCCGTGTGGTCACGAAAAGATAACTGTTTTCATTGCCCACAGACTGTTTCCAGAATAGGCTACCATCCGGCTGATAGCAGAAACCTTCATGTAGGGCTACGGCTGCGGCAAGCATATCAGCGTTATATTCCTCGTTGATAACATATTCATCAAACGGGTCACGATTGATGAGTGTAGGAGCCAGTTCATAGAAGCGGAAACCGCCACCGCCTTGCCAATGTACATCGGCGGAAATACCTGTTTTGTCACCATCAATCACCCTGTTCAATCGAGGTTGACAAAGAATGTATGCCTGTTCACCCATTTCTACACCAACATAGCGTCTATTCATTTTGTGTGCCACGGCAGCAGTTGTACCCGAACCAAGGAAACTGTCCAAGACAATATCTCCCGGCGCAGAGAAATGTGTTAATAATTGCTTTATTAAGATTTCTGGCTTTTTGCCACCTCTAAATTCAGAACCACCCTCATGACGGCAGTTACCAAAGTTGGCTGCTAAATCCAAAAATCCGTTAATAGGTACTTCTCTTGTCATAACGCCACTTTCCAGTTTATCCATAGGAACGCCTTGGAAATATTTACCCTTAGTAGCACCTACCTTGTTAGGGCCAGTAAAGAAACGATGGTCATAGCGATCATCACCAATGCCAGAAACTTTGTAGAGTACACCATAGCCGTCATCTTCATAACGGCCTGTCAAATAGTCTCGGAAAAAACGGCCAGAAGAATTTCCATCGAGAATGGTGCCGGATGCCCAAATTTCCTTCAGTCCATATTCCGACCCTTCTTCTTCGATAATACGATAATCACCCTTTGCATACACCTCTACCTGTTTACCGCCAAGTTCAATGGTTTTAAATGGCTCTGCTGTTGTTTCAATCCTATACTTAAACTTTTCATAGCCTGCCTCCACTGTTTGTAGCGTAGGTTTTGCAAGAGGTGTTTTCCTATATACGTGTACTTGCTCAATTTCCTTGTGAAACGCCATATCCTGTTTGAGCGTTTTTTCTGGATAGCGAACACGGATATAGATTGTGGTTAGATAATTTGAACGTCCAAAAATTTCATCGAGGATTGTTTTTAGATAATGCCCCTCGGAATCATCAATTTGGCAACAGAAGAAACCATCGTCAGCCAATAATTCACGCAGCATTACTAATCGCGCGTGCATTAATTTAAGCCAAATGCTATGCTCAAGGTTATCGTCATAGTATTCAAATGCTTCACCTGTATTATAAGGTGGGTCTATGTAGATACATTTCACCTGACCCGCAAGCCGGGTCTCTAAAGCTTTCAGTGCCAACAGATTATCACCGTGAATAAGCATATTCTCAGTATCCGGGTCGGCAGCAGTATTGGAGAGCGCCGCATTCTCAATCAGCAGACGAGGCTCGATGCGAATAGGCTCGTCCTTTCCGTACCATGTAAGTTCCAGTTTATTAGCCATTGCAGTGTACCTCCGTCAAAATATTTGCAGAGGTGCAGGGTTTGACCCCTTGCTCGGAGACCATCAGCAAAGTACCGATATATTCTCTTAAACGAGCCATGTTGAGACGATAGTATTGATGTCAAGGGTGGAGAAGTGAGTTCGTGAAAAGTCCAGAAAATCTGGGTATTTCGAGATTTTAGAGCAAAAATCTGATGTGTGAGAATCGTGAAAATATCTGTCCGTGGAAACAAGTCCAAAGGCATGATTTTGAACGTGACAGAGCGATTTAGATGTCAGTTTTTGATGAGTGATCGATTTGGATAACATGAGTGCGGCGAGTGGACGATTTAGATGTCTTATGATTTTGTCGAGGTCGTGTGGTCAGGTTGGATATTAAATAATTTTCTTTAAGAGAGGAAGTGAACATATAAATGGTTTTTCCTAAGAAATATTCTTGTCTATGTAATGAGTTTATAAATACTAAAAATTCAATATGTAGGAATAGGGAACGAGCTTATAATTATTACGCTGACTTATTTAAAAAAGACTATCCCAAGAAATCAGTGAAGGGTGAAGAACGCTATTTATATACAAATACAACATATGAACTTGACCAGGCACAGTATATGTTTTATAGCTTCAATACAGTAGATATTGGAAGGCCTGCTGCTCTTAACGAGACTGATTATATAATAGTTGAAGGTGTTCGAATAAACTATTGTAGTTTTGATAACTGTAACATTAAAAATATTATATTTCGAAATTGTAGTTTTTCAGGAACCGTTTTCTCTAGTATTCATTTTGATCATGTGATTTTTGATTCTTGTATTTTTTCTGTTCCAGTTATGGAAAATGGAAGAGTAAAAGTTGATGATATATATCATGCACCGACTATTTTTAAATCTTGTACATTCGTTGGAGCTTTTTTAAACTGCGATATAGAATATTGTTTGTTTGAGAAGGTATGCTTTACATTATCAAAATTTGAAAAATGTTCCCTACATGCCAGTGTATTTAATATGTGCGCTTTGAGTAGTGTTGATATTAAAGATTGTAACATGAGTAGCTTTGGAATTATCAATACGGATATATTGGAGCTTTCTTTTTCAGATGAGCGAAAATCAATTGTAGATGAAAATACCTTTATTGATTTTAAGATTAACTCGAAGGAGAAAAATAATAAAGCCGAGATTATAACAGCTTCCGGATGGAAACCTGACAGTTTTGATGATATGTGCCTAAAGAAAGCGAAATCAATTAAGGCGGTTTCAAGGATATTTGAGTTAAATAATTTAAATGATTTCGGCGGGGAATATTTCTATCAATCCAAACTTATTGAGCGTAAAGCTCTCCACAAACTTCCTAAACTTGTATCAACCATTGAATTGGCGTCTTGTGGATATGGAGAGCGACCTTCATTTACAATGCTAACGATTATAGTTATAACTTTTCTGTTTGGGTTGATTTATATGTTTACGGGAATTAACGCTGATGGATTATTAATTAAATATACTATTGTTAATGGGCATCCTGTCGGATTTTTTAAAGCCATTGCCGATTATGGACAATGCCTTTATTTTAGTATTATAACAGGCACGATTGGATATGGAAATTATGATCCAATTGGGATGTTCAGCAAGATATTTTCAAGTTTGCAAATGATACTAGGAATAGGTTTATTCGCGCTATGGACTGGTTGCATTTTTAGAAAAATGACAAGATAGTATTCTGTATTACATAAACATGGCACCCTACGTTTAAACTCGTAGAGTGCCTTGCTTCATTTTGCCTTTATTCATCTACATCCACCGTCACGCCAGACTTAAATTCTACAGTGAATTTATCCTCGAAGACAATGACTTTTTCAATCAGTCTTCGTATAAGCTGTTCATCGTATTTGTTAATGGAGGTGGGCTGCTCTCGCAGGAAAGCGTCCATATCGGCGATACGCTTCTTGACTTCCTCGCGGTTGATATTGTCCATCTGTACTTTTTGCTTTTCGTCTCGCAGACGGTAGATTTCATTTCCAACCTTCTCGTAATCAGCCTTGGAGCTGGCAAGCTTTACGAGCTCTGACTGAAGCTCAGCCAGCCGCTTGTCGATGTCAGCCAGGGTTGTGTTGTTTTCATGGCTTAGGGCGGTTTCGATATTGTTCTTGAGGATGGAAAGGAAGGTGTCCTTGTCGCAGAGCGTCTGATTAATAGCGCGAATCAGTATCTGTTCAATGGTACTCTCGAGTACCGTGCGGGCATCGCAGAATTGGCCGGTATTTTCCAACCTGCTAATGCAGCGCCAAACGATCGACTTTTTTCCTCGGTTGTTCCAATGAATCCTGCGGAAAAATTCACCGCAGCCACCACAGATAATCATATTTGAAAAGCTGTGTGTACTACTGAAGGTTCTGTTCTTTCCATTTGGGCTTGTGTGGACGATGCGGCGACGGATGAGCTCTTCCTGTACCTGCATGAAAATTTCACGCGGGATAATGGCTTCATGGCTGTTTTCCACATAATACTGAGGAATAAGGCCATGGTTCTTCACTCTTGTTTTAGTGAGGAAGTCAGTGGTATATGTTTTTTGCAAAAGAGCATCACCGATATATTTTTCATTTCGCAAAATCTGGTTAATGTTACTTGTGTGCCACCTTTTATTGCCCGCACCGTTCAGAATGCCGTCAGCCTCGAGGCCACGGGCAATTTTCAACATACTGGCTCCTTCGAGATATTCCCGGTAGATACGTTTTACAACCTCGGCTTCTTCCGGAACAATGATCAGTTTCTTGTTTTCGTTTTTGGTATAACCGAGAAATCGTGCACAGTTTATCTGTATTTCACCTTGCTGATAACGGTACTGTAGCCCCAGTTTTACATTCTGGCTTAATGATTGGCTCTCCTGCTGAGCGAGGGAAGCCATGATGGTGAGCATGATCTCGCCCTTGGAATCCATGCTATCAATGTTCTCCTTCTCGAAATATACCGGAATGTTTTTGTCCTTGAGCTTTCTGATGTAATTCAAGCAATCTACTGTATTTCGTGCAAATCGACTTATCGACTTAGTGATTACCTTGTCGATTTTACCTGCCATGCAGTCATCGATCATACGGTTGAATTCCTCACGCTTTTTTGTATTAGTGCCTGAGATACCATCATCTGCATAAATTCCAGCCAGCTCCCAATCAGGGTGGCTGTTTATGTATGCAGTATAGTGAGTAATTTGTGCATCATAACTGGTTTCCTGTTCGTCGCTATCGGTAGAAACGCGGCAGTAAGCAGCTACACGGAGTTTTGAGTTTTCTTCGTCCCTCTTTGCTAAACTGGACTTTTTCCTTGCCGGAAGTAGCGTAACAGTCATTTTCTCTTCCATATTTATTGTCCCTCGCTTTCTATCAGGCTGTAAGAATATTCCGCCTGTTGGAACGGGTCGTCAAAACGCTCAGTTCCTTCGATGAAGTGGAAAGTAGAGGGATAGACGACATCTTTTTGTTTTTCTGCTTCGTGGATTCGTCCGAGTTTTTCTGCCCGCCTGATACGTTCTGCTTGGACTGCCACATATTCATCAAGATCGATTATTGCCGGATAATATTCATCCCCGATATAACGCTTATTCTGAAGCATTCTGCTGATTCCCGCATGGAATGCCTTAATGTTAGCTTTCTTAGCAGCTGTTGCCAAGGAATCACCGGACAAATAAGATTGAAACAGAGTTTTTATCTGCTTGGCGGCTTGTTTATCAACAACGGCTTTTCCGTTTATAATCCTGTAGCCATAAGGAGTGTGGCTCATTTATCTCACCAACCTTTCTTTCAGAGTTATGCCACATTTTAATTCGAACCCGATTTCCGATCGGGAGTATACATGAATCCGATCCACAAAGCGGGTAAAAAGTTCACTGTCAAAGCCATTCAGCATTTCTGATTTTGTTGCATATTGCAGAAGCTCGCTGACTTCATGAAGATTTATATTATCGCTGTTTATGAGGCGAGATATGGATTCTTTCTGACGCTGTATGCGCTCAGCTTCCTGCAGAAGTTCATTATTCCCCTTATTATAAACGGCAGGCTCCAGGTAGCCTTTTGTCATAAGACCTACCAGTACCTTCCGTTGTTCTGCGTTTTCTTCGAGTTTTTTATCAAGGTCATTCAATTTTGATATGTTGTCTTCAGAGCTGATGCTGCGAAGGCCCATCAGAAGAGGCTTTAAGACAATTTGATGGCCGAAGATGAGCTTATTCATCATGATAACAAATGCATACTCAATACTGGACTCGGGAATGTACTTCATTGAGCACTTCTTGGTGTCCGTAATATGATTGGCACAGCACCATGCGATATTATGCCTGCCGGTAGAGTGGATACGGCGCTTGAATTTTCCGCCGCAATTCTCGCAAATGATTATGCCTGAAAATGGATATCGATTCTGATACTTACCCTGATATTTTTTTACGCCTTTTTCTTTGCCTCGTTGTTCAATGATATCTTGCGCGGCATTAAAATCTTCATGGCTGATAATCGCATCATGATGATTTTTAATGAGATACTGATCTTTTTCACCGTAATTGTAGTGACGGTTGAAGTGCATATCGGTGTAGGTCTTTTGAAAAATAGCATCTCCTGTATATTTTTCATTACCGACTATTCCACGAATTGTCGTCGCCGTCCAACGGCCGCCTTTCTTGGATGGTACGTCGCGGCGATTTAGCTCATCCGCAATTTTCCCGGTGCCTTTTCCAGATAAAATTTCAGAGAAGATAAAACGTACTATTTCCGCCTGTGATTCGTTTATAACCAGTTTTCCATCAGCTGTATCGTAGCCATATGGCGGATAGGAAATCTTGAAGGTCCCATTTTGAAACCTGCGCTTAACTGACCATTTGCTGTTTTCCGCAATGGATACCGACTCACTCTCAGCCAGTCCACTCAGGATTGACAGCATGAGTTCGCTTTCCATTGACCCAGTGTTGATATTTTCTTTCTCAAAATAAATGAAAACATCAAGGTCAAGTAGCTTTCTGACCAGTTCAAGACAATCGGTTGTATTTCGAGCAAATCTGCTGATAGACTTCGTTACAATGAGGTCTATTTTTCTGTCTTCACAGTCTGCAATCATTCGAAGCAATTCAGGCCGCTTTTCCTTTTTTGTGCCGGTGATGCCCTCGTCATAATAAAGTCCGGCGAACTCCCACTCAGGATTTGCTTTGATGTAGGTTTCATAATGCTTTATTTGGGTGTCTAGACTTTCGAGTTGTTTATCGCTGTCTGTAGACACGCGGCAGTAAGCCGCAACTCGTAGCTTGGACTTCTCAGTTACATCAGCTGTGTTTTGACCTATTTTCGTAACCTTTTTCAAATTCTCACCTCCTTGGTCAGTGTGACATATTACCTCTAAAGCTCAGTTATATCAACGCTTTTCGGGCATAATCTGTGCCAGCGCAGGAGAGAAAGATTTTCGATTTAATAAGGTTATCTTGTTGAATTCCGACAAGGAAATAAGTCCAGATTGAAGCATGGAATCGAGCATCCGCTGTGCTCGTATATAATCAACTTCGCGCTGCAATTGCTCTTGTGGAACAGGCTTCTTTTCATATTTAATTTCTGGTATTGAGCCAATAACAGTCATGTATTTGTCCTCCAGTCTGAGAACTCTTGTCCTCACTACCCACTGGAAAAAATGAAGCCCTTCGTACAAAAAAGAGCAAAAAAATAATGCCTACCAGAGAAATATTCTCCAGTAGGCATCATTACGTATATGTTTACTCGCTGTACTTGATGAAGACATCCGTAAAGCCAGCAGCTTTAAGCTTGGTAAGCATAGCATCTGCGTTTGCCTTAACGGAGTACGCACCTACCTGCACACGGTAGTATTTTTTCGGAGCAGTTGGTGTGACGGGAGCGGGCGTTACTGCTGCTGCAAGCCCAGCCTTAACATCAGCACGGAAAGTATCCATGCTCTTGCCGTGCTTTGGGAACCAATTTTTAGGATCGCCATGATTTGAAGCGATACCTTTCTGATACCCCTCGTAATGTCCGATTATATCTTTCTCTGTCAGCCCATACTGTTTGCAAAGGTAGACGCAAAGTTCCAAGGCTTCCTTGTATACGGCAGAAAAATACGAGGCATCGGTCAACCCGTCCTCGCAGATTTCAAAGCCGATGTGTGTATCGTTAGCAGAACCTCCGGCATGCCAGCCTCGGTGGTTCCAGGGCAGAGTCTGATAGGTTGCGATACTGCCATCTGCCAGTTTGCCAATAAAGGCATGTACACAGACCTGCCGCCCATCCGGCTTATCCTGATTCCAATGGTTGTTATATTGGTTCTTGCCCAGCAGACCGTCATCTGGACCCACATAGCGTTTGAGGTTCGGGTTATTTGCCCCTGTTGAATGCACCATGATGCCCTTAGGAGTGATAGTTCGGCCAGCTTTGTAGCAAGCATTGTTGGTTAAAATGAGTTTATGAAGGTTCATTTCGTTTCGCCGTCCTTTCCATGAAGCTGTGCCAGCACATCTCTTAACTTTTCAGGCACAGGTAGCCCAATAGCCGTGGCATTCTCAACAAGAGAAATACCCTCATTAGCAATGTAGAAGAAGATAATCGCTGTACGAAGTGGTGCTCCTGTGCCTCCGAGCAGGTAAGTGTCAATGAGATGACCAATGCCGACCACAAGGAATAGCACTACCTTCTTGGCGATACCCTGTGCTCCGATTCGGCTGGAAAGTTTCTTCTCCACAATTGCACGAAGCACACCAGTGATGTAGTCGACAACCACAAAGGCGATGAGTGCGTAAAGGAAACCGTCCAATCCGCCTAAATACCAGCCAAGGGTTCCTCCAATGGCTGTAAACACAATCTGAATCCAATTCCAAATCTCTTTCATTTTTGTTTCCTCCTGTTTGATTGCATAAAAAACACCTGCTAAAATAAGCAGGCGCGAATGCCGATATTAATGATTATTCTTTAACTCTGTTTCGGGAGTGCCTCCCAAAGCCGCAAGTCTTCCTGACCGAGTGACCATAAGGCAAACCCACGCAAACCCCATCGGTATGCAGCTTTATTTGCCCAGTATACGATCGAATCTACGTCTTGGTAGTAGACGATACCAAAACCATCCCCATCGCCGAGGAATATCCTCGAGCACCAGACGTTGATATCGCGCGGTATGAATTTTGCAGTATAGTCAGCGTTGCAGGGAATGTATAGCATCGCTGAATGCACGAAGTCATAGTCCATCGAGATATCCTCACTTCGGGTAGAGGATTCCTCCACGTCTGAAGATAGCGTGAATACCTCGAATTCACTGTCCCATGTCACGTTACTCCGGGCGATCCTGCCGTAAGTTTCGGTAGTACCGTTTGGCATCGTCACATCAAAGGCTTCATACGGTTCGTAAGTCCAGGAATCGCCTAAACGCAGAAGTTCACACTTGATTTCATTATCCGACCGAATGCCGCAATAACCGCTTGTCAGTGATACCGTGGCTGTGAAGCGGAGGGTGTTGCTGTTTCCGGAATAGACCCTCACGCGGTTGCCGCGTTTCCTCATTTCGATGAGATACATATTGGGGTTTGTTCGGATGTCGGTGGCGGGTGTTTTAGAGTAAGCTGAACCATAACTGCCGAGCAAAACAGATCCTTGATAGAGTTCCACTTGCTGCGTGTCAATGTTGATACAACAGAAGATGTTGCCAATAAATACCCCAGCACGCCCGCTTCCGTTATGAGGAAAAGCAAGCCGAGCTCGAAGATGAACATCAGAGAAACTGTCATATCTCCAGGCAAGCTGGCCACTACCTTCCAGCTGTGAATAAACCCTTCCGGTTGCATATTCATCGCTTCGCCAGACGGCCCAATTGCCTGAAAGCGTAGTCCAGTAAGTGCTTTGCAGTGTGATGGGGTCCCGGAAGTCCTCATACCACACCAAAGCCGAGTCGGGTTTTCTTCGAAGAATCTCGGTGGTCAGCTTGAAGCCTTTATCCGGAACAGCCATACTCCCATCTATGTCCTTGAAACTGCGCGGTGAGAGTTCAAAGGTAGCTGAACCCGCTGAGGGCCGTTCTGAAAACGATGAACAAATACGAAAGCCATATAACTGTGCGCCAACCACACCGCCGTCAACGGTGATGGTGTGTTCTCCTGCCGACAAACTGTGCCCTTTGGCAAGAGCCATCCAGAAGGTGCTTCTCCAATATGGCCACCATAGGCGGCTTTCATAAAATCCGACCGAGGAACCGTCAAGTGAAATGTTGATACCGTTCTTATCCCAATACGGAAAGCAGATACGGACGGCAACATCATAAACTCCCGATTGCGGAACGGTAAAATAGTAGGTCGCTGTACCCGTTTCTGATGAGAGCGTAATCATTCCGTTGCCAATAACCACACCCTCTGTATAACTATCCGGCACACCGTCCCGGTCAATATAGATTGTGCCAAACTCTGCCTTTTGTGTTTTCCCGTAGCAAGTTAAGTATCGTCGGCGGTTGTAGGTTTCCCCGATGATAGGGGCTTCTTGGCTGGTTGCATCGCCACCTTCAGCATAATCGTATACTTGAGGTAGCATATACGGTACCTGATCGTAATCGTCCCAGTAGGCAAGCCACGGTATCATCGGCTGCGGAGGAGCATTACCTGTAAAGTTATACCCGCCCTCTGCCCATATTTTAGCGGCATAGTAGGTAAGTGACACACCACGATATGTCTTGCCGAGGTCGTCAGGGTTTGCATATATCTGCCACTCCCAACCGTAACCCGGCAAACCCATATAAATTTTTTGTGGGTTCATTACTCTGGCAGCATAATCATACACACCGACAAGCCAGTCACGTGGAGAGACAGGGCCCGGCGCACTGCCAGCCCAAGACATACCGTAGGACATAATCGCTGCCGTGTCGCAGTACGCATCGAGATCGACATAGACACACCAGTTCTCACCACCGACCGAGCCTTGGACGCCAGTCATACTGGGCAAACAGATATTGACCAGTTTGGCGGGATTGTACGCTTTGACGGTTTGGTATATATCGCGAAAGAGAATATTCGCTGCGTCCTTGTTCTCGTATCCGCCGCCGCGCTCCAAGTCGATATCCACACCAGCGCACCACGGGTATTTCTGCATGATCCGCACTAACTCAGATAGAAACTTAGTCTTTGCACCATTTTCGTTATTCCGCAGAGCAGTGAATATAGAAGCTGTTCCGTGATTCATCACGGTAAGAAACCAACGCACTTTGGGCCATTTATTGATGTATGGCATCATGCTGGATATCGGTGTACCTGTTTCGGTTATCGTTCCTGATATGTCCACCTCAAAGGTGAAAATGCCGACGGCTTCAAAACGGTCTCCGTAATTATTCAAGGCTTGGTGCATTCGGGTGTTGCCCATGAATGACCATACCATGCATTTCTTTCCCTTAAGATAATCCCTGCTCATAAGCGCGGATCTCCTTCCATCATTTCTACATATTCAAGGTAGACCCTCGCCGATTTTCCGCTTTCCAGCTTAATCTGATGCTTGCTGTCATAAGCGGCGGTATATTGGTAAAATCCATCCTTGGATGTGGGACTGCCATTTCGCAGACATTCCCTTGCCACAGATTTTAAGGCAAATTCATCACCCGCATTCACCGCCGATGTAAATTTGCACTTATGTGAACCCATGCCCTGTGAAATTTCAATGCTTCCTGCCGACATTGGCTGTTTCGGATAGATATATAAATCAAGACCCGCTGAGGTTTCTCCAGTATTAAAAAGGACAAGAGTCGCACTGCCACGCACCACGGCATTTTGGTAGCGAGGAGTATTTCCGCTACTTCGGAGCATAACGCTGTTGTGGGGCGTATAGCCTGTCAGTTTGTCGCCTTCTTGAAGTTGAAGGTCGGTATAGTAAATCTCGCCAGTACAGTCGGCTATGAGTGGTCGGATGGTTACGCTAACGATTCGTTTGTCCTGTTTGAGTTTTATTACCTCTGCAAATCGGATGAAGTTGTTAATGACCATAAGTACCACCTACCCATCGAGAGTCCATTGAATTTCACAGACATGGCCGACCCAGCCAGTGGCAACGACACCTGCTTGAAGCATTAGATCAGTGAAGAATACTTCTCCCGTGCAATTCTGTATAACGAGTCGAATGGTGATGGAGCGCAGCCTGCCATAACCTTTGGGTGATGCATCCCGCGCCACTTGTTGAAAAGATACCATGCAAATTCACCGTCCTCTCAATACAAATCAATAAATCGTGTTTCGGTTGTCCCGTCCTCGTATTCAAATACCACCTCGATACCGACCTGTCCGTTCGTTCCCTTGCTTAGGTTATTCGATCCTATTTGCGCCGATATGGTGTAGTTGCGTCTTGATGCCGGATAAACTGTTTGTGCCATACTTTTGGTCATATTCGCCACGCCAACTGCCTTAAAGGAAGCTGTACCGGACACACCGTTTTCAGTATCCACTTCAAAACCGCTATTTTGCCAATAGGCGAAGCCGTCATCGGCTCTGCTGTTTCGCAGATGGTTGAACGGTACCATATCCTTGATTTCCTGCCCGATGAGATTGCTTTGGTCGAACTGGTCGGCAATCGTTGCTGATGAGGAATCGCCCAGTTCTCTAAGTTTGGTGGAGAGTTCCAGTACGGTTTTCCATGGCTCTTGAAGGTTGTACTGGCGGCGTACAATTCGTGTTTTAATGGTCAGATTCAAATCCCTGTCATCAACGGTTACAATGTCACCTAAATCCCATCGCTCATGCTCATAGCCCGTCAGCACGGACAAATCCATCGCCGATAGGACATAGGATACGCGGGGCTTTGCATATTCGGCAAGCCGCATATTGGTAAATTCAAGCATCTGATAGGGGTTTGTAAAATTAGAACAGTCAAGGGTAGCTACCCGAACCTCGCTTGAATAGCTGAAGTCCTCCACGTAGTCCTTGCCACCATTGATTGCAGCGAACGTCATGCCGTCCTTACCGATAGCATAGAGCCTCGTGACAAGGGATCGGGTATCGACTACACGCTTAATCCCGGTCAGGTTTTTACGGTAGGCAAAGAGTGCCCCACTGTCTGTTCCGCTGAATGTCAGTAAATCCACACGTCTGTCCCGACTGTGGAATACCAAATCGCCGCCATGGATGTTCTGTACCATTCGAAGTATGGAGAGTGCGTTTTTTTCTTGGCAGGTCCATGTTCTCAGTGTGGTTACATTTACTGTACCGACTTCCCAGCCTGTACCTTCAAGTGCAAATGCCATCGGGACAGCGGGCAGGTCAGCGTTAAATTCAACTGGTTGTTTCTCTGCAGAAAAAGTCAGGTCATAGAATGCTGCTTCCGCATAGACCGTTGTGAGTATGCTGTTGCCATCCGAGCCTTTTTCATCCGTCATTGTCCGTATACGATAAACATCCTCAGCAATTTGTACCTGCTTCTCGTTGTCGAGCATTATGCGCTTCGGGTCACTGTAAGGCAACTTGAATTCCAAGGTGTCCGCTCCGTTGATCTCGCCCGTAACTATGATGTCATAAGCATTCTCCAGAACCGTTTCCCACGCTCCGTTCTCATCCAAAATAACAGGGCGGGCAAAACCTAGTTTTTCATACGGAGATTTTGGGATATCATGAAGCGTTATATCGAGTAGCTTTGGTGTAACCGTTGTATCACTGGTGGTGAGTGTTACCCTGTAGCGGATATATGAACGATTCGGCGAGGTCAGTTCGCCGTTTGTGCCAACTGCCTGCCATGCCGACCAGTTCTGCAGATCATCTGAGGTTGATGTTTCTATCAGTGAAATGGATGTGACACCCGCGGTGTATTCACTTGTTGCAGATACTCGACCGCTCCCGGCAAGGCTGCATTCGGTGGCAATAGTCGTCAGTTGGCCGCTTTCGTGGTAGAGATTACCAATTCCCTTACGTAGGGTGACAACCCCCGGCTCAGTTAACGCATCCACGTCACCCGAAGTGTCTCCTCCATTTGCAAGCATTGCTTGACGGAAGTAGTGAATCAAGTCATCAATAGCTAAGTTGCTGTCTGTTTCAAAGAACCACTCGTCCAAGCCACCTGCGTAGTAATACTGGTTTGCGTGCATTCCCATAACGATATCCGCTATACAGGATGGATTCAATGTACCAGTAAATGTTCGCAAAGGGGCTGTCCAAACTTCACCGTCAGCACGGTTACACAGAACTATCTGAGATGTTTTTTCTGTCACGTTTATGATTGCAGAGAGAAAATACCAACCACCATTGACCATGTTGAATCCAGGTGTTTCGGTTTGGTCAAGGATAAGCGTTCCTGCTGAATTATAGAGCATCATTCGCGGCCGCCCTTGATAGAGGGAGATATAAAAAATAGGCTGACCGGGTCCTTGCCTTGTATTGAAAAGCGGAATGTAGTTCTGCCCTACAGAATAGGTGGTCGGGTTAATCCAACCGCCGACGGCAATTTTCTCACCTATATCAGAAAAGAACGTACCATCGTTTGTGGCGACAAGGTGCGTTTTTTCTGTGGTCGGATTGTTGATGTTCATTCGGAAATACCGCCCAAACCTGCCGTTTGGTAAAGAAGCGGTTGTGCCGCTCCAACCGGAGACCGTAAAATGCCGTCCGTTGGCGGAAGAGTCTGCAAGGCGAGTATTACTGTCCGGCGTGGATTCGTTGAAACGCCAGTTCTTGATGTCGCTGGTGCCATCAATCTTAGCGTCGAAGGGTATCACAATCAGCCTGCGCCAGATACCATCGTCCGAAGCACTGACCTTAGGCAGGTGATTTGTATAAAGCACCAGTGTGTGACAGGGCGTGAAGCTAAACGGGTCCTTATACTTTTTCTCGGCGAACACATCATCAGTAGAGCAGAGTTGTTTCACGATAGAGTCGTTGAGCCGAGCACCTTCCTGTAGTTCTGCAGCGATGAGCAGGCGCTTTCCCTTAACCTCCGCCATCTCCGGTTTGATGTTGCGACGACAACCTACTGTTAAGGTATCAGCAGAGATGTTGCCGCTGTAGAGTCCAAGCACACGAGAGATGGCATTCCAGAAGGTAGACTTGCCGTTTCGCCCGCCTCCGTAAGCTATGATCAGAGCCTCTACATATACCTTGCCGATGGCAGCCAGCCCGCAGATCATCTGCACATAGTCGATAAGTTCCTGTTTTCCACAGAAGATGAGGTTTAAGCTATCTTGCCAAATCTGTGCTCCCTTATTGCCGGGCGATACTGAGGTCATTTTTGTGATAAAGTCATCCGGCGAATGTTCCCGCGCTCCATCCATACCTTTTCGCAAGTCGTAAGTAGCGGCGGGTGTGCAGAGCAGGAAACAGTCTGCGTCAAGGTCGCGAGGTGAGATTTCCAGCATGGGCCGCGACTCCTTCAGTGTTGCAGTGATGTTCTTGGAGTCTCGGCGTCGAATAACGAAGGCCTGATATGCCTTCGCTGCAAGGAAAGCCTTATAAGCCTCAAGCTGCGAATCGTTCATCAGGCTTTCAGCTTTGCTTTTGGATGCGCCTTCGAGAATTGTCTGACCGCCGTTTTCCGTCAGCAGCTTCATCGCTGCCAGCAGATCTTTGGTGGCTTCCTCCAATTGTCGACGGGTCAGTTCGTGTGCGACTGCCTGTGCGCTAGGCTCACTTTCCTGCCAGTAGTGTTCGTTGTAACGGATAAAATGTGTTGCGGGTGAATATCGCAATTCACCGGAGAAGTGCTTTGCCAGCACTTCAGCTTGGCCCACATCTGAGAAGTCACCGGGCTTATATGAAACGGGATCGTTATATGTCTCTGGCGGAATATATCCGTCCTGTTGCTGTACCTTTGCAAAGAAACGCTGTGCGCTGTGCCAGATAGTCGAAAGCTCAAAGTCCGGGAGTGGAGGATCACATTTTGCAGCTTCTTCCATAAATGCCTGATACGCATCTTCACTGTCACCGTATTTCTTGATGACCCGACCAGCAAAGCGGGAGAGTGTAGCGTTGCGGCTACCCTCCGGAATAACCTGACTGGCACTATACCCGCCAGCCATATTTGCATCGAAATCTTCACCCGCCAAGAAGGCCGTTAGATTTATACAGCCCTCGTGAATTTCCACCTGCGGCGAGTTGGTGCCGAAAAAGAAACGAGCAGCGTCCAGCGCTTTCGTGTCGAAATATGGAAAGATGGCGTTGACTAGCTTTTTCATGTCGCTATAACAGGTCGCGTCGGTGACCCGGTCAATGGGAAACAGCACATGGAACTTAGGTCGAGCAGGCTTTCCGTTTTTCTCGCGCATATGTGATCGACTATAGTGAATGGCAAATGTGACGCCGGGAAAAGCTGCTTCCACATCAGCAGGCTGCATCCATTCGTCAGGGTTCTCGGAGTGGTCATTGTCACAGTCCACCGGCAGGCAGTCACTACCTATGAAGTTATCGCCGCTACGATAGTTGTTGCGGTATTCCGCGCAAACATAATCCCGACTGACCGCAGAACAAAGATCCGCTGCATCGGTTATCTCTGCTTTATGCGGATAGGAGCAGTTGCCGGGATTACCAATGAAGTCAGAATGATATATGGTAAACATCTTGAACCTCCTCCAAATCTTCTGTGAAGTAGCGCAGGCGGTAGTTTTTCCACCTGGCTCTTTTGATCTCTGTCTGCATGCCGGGAGAGATTGCGCTGCCGAACACCCACACTTCGGAGCATTTGCTCATCAGGGCATTTCCAAAGAATAATCCCAGTTCACGCTCTTGCGGGTTGGTGTCGTCCATAAACTGTGGAAAGAGCAGATGCGGTGCGATTGGTATAAAACCTTTGTCCACTGCAAACCTGCTGTAAACTCGCGCAGCCTTTACGTTTTTTTCAATGTCTCCCGCATAGGGAGAGCAGATATATACGATTGGCCGGAAAGCGCGGAGTGCGCGTTCCTCTTTCTCAATCAGCGACAGGGCTTCGTAGGCGGTTGGGTCAGGGTAACCCTCGCTATTGCGTTTATCAATACTCATTAAGAGCCTCCTTTCACGACGGGCTTCTTGTCCATCTCTAATATCCACTGGAAAAAAGAAAGCCCATCGTACAAAACATCATTAATCTTTTTTATAGAAATCTGTCTCGTAGCCATCGGCCCGGAGCTGCAAGCCTTTAGCCCACGGTGGCGTCCTGCCCATCTGTTCACAGACAGAAGAAAGGGACATATGCGGGTCGGCTTCGATGACAATCTCGTCGTGAATATGCATGACAATGGAGTAGCACCGAAGCGTCTGCATCGCATAACAGAGAATATCGCGGGCAGTCGCCTGTACAATGTTCTCCACGAACTTAGGCCCGTAGGAGTCCAGCCGTTCCCATTTCTTTGTGCTACCAACACCTTCGTAGGTGATGCAGCTCCCGCCGAATTTGTTTTCACCGATACGCGGCTTCACATAGGCAAGCCGTCTGCCACTTGGCAGCGTTATAAATAGCATCCCACTTTGGCAAGTAAAGGTAATGCCGTGTGTCGAGTTGGTGTGCTTGTAACGAATTGCTTCCATAGCGGCCTTGTCCACATCCCACCAGAACTTCACGATGTGGGGATTCGACTGCCGCCATGCATCTACCAGCAAAGGGAGCTCTTCTTCGGCAAGTCCCATATCAAGAGCACCCATCGCCTTGAGCGCACCGACTGAGCCTCCATATCCGAGTGCCAATTCTGCGATCTTGCCTTTCTGCCGTAGGTGACCATTGATGCCGTGCTTCTCGACCGGTACTTTGAACATCTGAGATGCAGAGGCACAGTAGATATCTCCGCCTTTAGCAAACACATCCTGCCGCCACTGCTCATCGGCAAGCCACGCGATTACACGGGCCTCGATGGCACTGAAGTCTGAAACGATGAGCTTTGCACCAGTTCTCGGTACAAATGCGGTACGGATAAGTTGGGAAAGCGTGTCCGGCACATCTTCATAGAGCATTTTGAGAGCGTCAAAGTCGCCGCAGCGAACAAGGGAGCGGGCTTCAGCCAAATCCTCCAGATGGTTCTGAGGCAGGTTTTGCATTTGGATAAGGCGACCTGCCCAGCGACCGGTGCGGTTTGCGCCGTAAAACTGAAACATACCGCGAGCTCTGCCATCAGCGCAGACTGCGTTTTCCATCGCCTGATACTTTTTTACCGATGACTTAGCGAGTTGCTGTCTGAGGGAAAGCACCTCCGCAAGCTCAGGTGGCGCGGATCTCAAGAGTTCCACGACTGCCTTTTTACCGAGCGTGTCGGTCTCCATGCCATTGTTCGAGAGCCACTGTTTCATCTGCTGCACGGAGTTTGGATTATCCAACTCGGTCAGCTTCTTCATGGCCACAGTCAGTTCGGAGCGGGACCGACCGTCAATGTCGATGGCTTCCTTCACCAGCGTCATATCCAGAGCGACGCCTCGGTCGTTGATTTCCTGATCGAGGTGATACTCGTCCCACACACTGTCCGGAACAGGGAACTTAGCGAGCTTTGCCTGTATGGACATCTCGGTCTCCACATCTCGGGCGTTATAATTCTTGAACGCTAGCCACTTATCCGGCGCATGATAAGGGAAATTTCGGATGCGCTGCCCATTTGCTTTTGTCGGAGAGCAGGGCTGGCAGAAGAACTTGATGAGGTCCTTGCCTTCGGTCAGTTTTTGCTTATCTAGATTGAGCACAGAGCCGACACCTTCCAGCGAAAGAGGCAATCCCATCGCCGCCGCCCACACCATAGAGCAGCGCCACGAAACAGGATTAATGTATTCGCCAGTCGGAAGTCCCAAAAATCGGGAGAGACAGGTCCTCTCAAAGTTGGCGTTGAAAGCCCATTTTGTCACAGTTTCGTCGGTTAGAGCGGTTATAACATCGCCAGGAATTTTCTCACCGCAGGCAAGGTCAATAACCTGTACAGCACCACCATCCACGGAGTAGCCGAACAGTAATATTTCAAAATCCGGTGCTTCGACATAGCGGTAAACGCCGGACTTAGCAAGGTTGACGCTGGAAAAGGTCTCTATATCTATACTGAGTGATTTCATATTCACCGTTCCTTTATAGACCGAAAGGGCGGTAGGACTTTTCCCGCCACCCACGGTCCTGTGTTTATCGGTTAAGCTGCTCCATACGCTTCTGGTGGTATTCCTCATCACGAGCTGCGCGATCCCTTTCAAGCTGGAGCCTTTCAGCCTCCCACAGTGCATTACGCTTTTCACGCTTGCGATCATCAACCGCATCAAGAATCGAGCGGACGATCCAAAATACCGCCAAAACAAGGTAAAGACTGAGAAGCAGGACACAGAGAATAGTAGTTGTTTCCATAGTCGTTGTCCTCCTTAGTTCAAGAACTCGTCGTCATCATCGGTTGCGAAATCAGACTCAGCAGAGGCTTTGCCGCCGAGAGGCTCACCGTCGCGCACCTTCTGCAGGTTGTTCAGACCGCAGGCGATGCCTTTATTGCCATTGCTGTTAAATGCATAGAAGCTGATGCTGGCACGACCGTACACACCGGAGTAGACCTCGGAACGGGTTAGAATCGGATTGCGGTCGACATCCACAATGCCGGGTGCCGTGGTTGCATTGGCGTTGATAAAATAGGAGTTGGCATAGGCTTCGTCGTCCGGACGCTCTGCATCACCATCACGAAGAGGTGTCTTGAGGGCTGTCAGAGGAGGCACGGTCTTACCGTTGCCCTTGAGCTTTGACTCACCCTCGTGGTAAGCCGCTTCGATAGCTGCCTTGATTTTTGCGATCGTCTTAGTATCGGACTTGGGGATTATGAGGCTGACGGAGAACTTCGGTGTACCGCCGTTGATGCTTTTAGGCTCCCAGACGTTTGCATAAGACCAGCGGGTGTTGGGACCAGTGATAACCTTCATTGGGTTGTTGACTTTCGTAGTGCTGTTATTCATAATCGTTTTCCTCCATAAAATCATTTTTGGCTGTGTTCATCGCCGGGCGTTTATCGCTCTCCGGCACGAGCGTGGGTTTGCCCTGCGGCTTCTCGATATAGGCCGCGAGGAGTTCATCAAAACGGGATTTTCCGAGCAACTTCTGCATGGCGGTGACGCCCAGAACCTTGTGCTCATAGGGGTCAAAGCCAGCGTCAGTGACCACACCAGCGACTACCGTTTCATTTGTGTACCTACGGTTCGAGCGGCCTTCGACCAGTTTCCAACCGTTCCACTTCTTACCGCTGATTGCCTGCTGAAGTGCGTATTCCTTAATGTCAGCTGCCCAGGTCACAAGATCGTCGGTGCGGGCGAGGATTTCCTCGACTTCTTCATCAGTCAGCAGCGGCGGGAGCTTAAAATCGTAACGGGCGAGCTCCATATTGGCATCTGCTCTGGCGCGGCATTCGTGTTTTGCTTTACAGAAGCCGCACCACTCACCGCACAGGAAGTTGCCGTCACCTGCGAAAGCAAGGTCGGCAGTGGGTTTTAGCACCTCATCTGCCCAGCGGTAAAGCTCGTCTTTTGAGATTTCGTAAGTACTGACATTGTCACGTCTGGGTTGATAGATGGTCATTCGTACCGAGTTGATGTCGTAGATACCATCAAACAGCTCAAGAGCGCCGAGCGCGTAGCACTGCATCTGAGTGTTTTCCTCTGCACTTACGAGCACACCCAGACCATGCTTATAGTCAATAATCTGCAAGGTGCCGTCTGCGATGATGATGCAGTCGGCTGTGCCGAAGCCGGACTCTACCCAGCGGGAAAAGTCCACACGCTGTTCGATAAGAACAACAGGATCGGTGCAGGTCTGCTTTGCTGTTTCCACCTGTTCGAGCACATAAGCGGCATAACCGGCAGCGCAGTTATTCATTTCCTCGTTGAACCATTTTAGGTTTTCGGTTGGGTCGGTTGCTTCCATACCTAGTGCTTGACGGAGCCTGAATTCACAAAGCGCGTGGGCATCAGTACCCTCGGCTGCATAATTACTGCCCTTGTCATCGTAGCTCTCACAGAGCCGAGCTGACGGTGGGCAGTGCAGCCAGCGGTCCGAGCTGGATGCGGAGAGAATAGCGTGTCCTTTAGGTGGCATCGGTCAATCCCTCCACATCTGCAAGTAACGCCTTGTAGTTTGCCGGGTCAACGCCCGACAGCTTGTCGGCACCGTACTTCTGGAGCAGAGAGCGAATCTGAGCAGTGAAGCCCGCGCGGGACTTGTCTGCAAGAACAGCTCTGACCGCTTCCAATGTCAGCACCGGCTCTGTAGATGCGGCTTCCGGCTCTGGCTCATCGCCGCTGAACTGCTCCGCCAGCCAGTTAGCCGCGTCGCTGATAGCAGCAGCACACCTGCGCAGTTCTTCGATGGTCGCGGACATCTCGCTCATTTTGCTCATCTGCTTTTCCTCCCTCCATGGATTTGCTTTGGGCTGTGAGGATAGAAAGATTTCTCGCCAGCCGCTTGGACACGACGCTGATCGCAAGCAAAGTGTCGATCAGTTCCTCGTCGGTGTCGTTCATTTGTCTTTTGTCGCTCATATGGCTTCCTCCAATCTGAGGACTTGTTGTTTTTCCTGTCCTCACTACCCACTGGAAAAAAGAAAGCCCATCGTACAAAAAATCTGAAAAATATTTTTGCCCTCTGCCATGAAGCTCTGGCAGAGGGCAAAACCGTGTGATTACTTGAGGCCTAATAGGCGTTTGCGAAGCTGGTCGAGTAACTGCTTTTCACGGTAGACGACTTTGGACTTGTACCAGTCGCCACCGAACTCACGCTTCAGCGTATCTGCGATTTCAGTTTTGGAGCTGCCCTCCATAATTAGTTCACAGATGCGTTTGCCCTCGGGGTCACGCTCCGCCAACTCGTCGAGAAGCTGTTCAAGCAGAAGCCTGTCCACAAGGATGTCGGAAAAGTTACTGTTCGGGTCCTCAATTGTATCGATAAGGCTGAACTCGTTGCCATCGCCATTTTCAATCGGGGCGTCGAGCGAGATAGTGTTTCCTGTTGCACGATATTCGCAGGTGGCACAGTCGCTGTCGCAGATCCAGAGTTTTGATTTGGGACATACGCATTGACCGTTCTTTTGCGCTTCCTTCTGTAAGCGCCAGATGGGGCGGTAGTATTCGCGGTAGATTTCTTCAGTTACGGGCACCCACTGTTTGGTGCTGCGGATGTAGATTTTGCGTTGATTGTTTTCATTATTAGGCATAAAATTGGCTCCTTTCAGATTTGCTTGAAATCCGCAGGAGCCGATTTTCATGTCCACAAAAACAGAAAGACGGCCGTGGATATAGTTCTTCCGTGGGGGAAATGAACTAAATCCATGGCCGTCAATGCAGCTCTGCGGACTTCGGTGTTTAGTTATCCTTGTCGATTATGCGGCGATGCTATCAATCACTATGAAAGCGGTGGCAGTGCGTGTCACGAGAGATACGATGTTGTCGCGGGCGACTGTGAATGTACCGCCTATCGGTATGGTAAAAACATAGCTGGTCTTGTGGGGTCCTTGCGTTTCGACCACACCGGTTTGGTCGTTAGCCCTGCATAGTAGGCGATCCATGCAGTTCCGAATTTCTCTCAGCTGTGTGTCTATGACTCGTCCTCCTTTCGGTTTTTTTCAGGAGGTGAGAACTTCTCAAATCCTGATGATACCAGTATAAAGCTTGTTCTATGGATTGAAAAATTATGGCGTTCGGCATCTGGTGGCAAAAAGTAATATTTATTAGATAATACGCAAAAGTCAAGAGTAAAAGCAGAAAAAACTAAAATATTTTTTCAGAAGGCTTCAAGCGGCTTCGGCGACGTATCTTTCAAAGAGCGATCCGGACGTTTCAAAGCCTAAAATCTCGCGCGGGTAATTGTTGATCCACGTTTCGACGCGCTGAATATATGCGGCGGTTACTTTCCGGAAGTCCGTTCCTTTCGGCAAGAACCGCCGTATCATTTTGTTTATGTTCTCATTCGTGCCGCGTTCGTATGCGCTGTACGGGTGGCAATAGTAAACCTTCGTGCGCTTCCGGTCTTTGCCGTAGATGGATTTTTCAATTCCGGCGCAATCCATGAATTCCGATCCGTTGTCAAACGTAATGCTTTTGAATATCTGTGAAAACTTCTTCCCGAAGCGTCGTTCTAACTTGTTCAGCGCCGCCACGACGCTGGCGGCGGTCTGATCCGGCATTTTGATAATAATTTCGTTCCGCGTCAAGCGCTCCGAAAGAACGAACAAGGTTTCCTTCGTCCGCTTCTTCCCGCATACGCAATCGCCTTCCCAATGTCCGAAGGTCTGCCGATCGTTGATTTCCTGCGGGCGTTCCTCTATGCTTTCGCCCTGCGGCGCGCGGGCGGCTTTCTTCCGCTCCACCTTGTCATACTTACGCTTCCGCTCCCCGTGTTCCGGCAAGCTCTCGCGGCTGATCCCGTAGAATATACCCTTGTCGATGTAATTATAGATCGTCTTTTCGCTGATCTCCGTTTTGAAGGTCAGCCCCAGCCGCTTGATTTCTCCGACGACGGCGGCGGGGGAATAGCCTTCTTCGCCGATCTTCTTTTCGATGAAGGCGGATAATTCGTAATCGTTGCCGATCTTCAATTCGCCGCCTTTGGCTTTTAGGTTCTCTTCATAGCGCTGTTGCGCGATCTCCGGCGAATAGCGTTCTTCGGTCGTCAAGTCGGAATTCAAATGCGTATAGCGTCCGCGCTTCAACTCCCTGTATATCGTTGTATTGTGGACGTGCAGACGGTCAGCGATCGCGCAAGGCTTCAAGCCCTCTTTCAATCCCTTTTCGATCTTTAGGCGATCCGTCCATGTTAAGTGTTTGTGCATTCTTTCTTCCTCCGGCTTCCGAATATGACAAAAGGGCGGCATTTCTGCCGCCCTTCGCCCTCTCTGATTATCTGCTTGTGATATGCAATTCGCTTTTAAGCGCCGCTTGCAGGACGGCGGAAAAATTCACGCCAGCCCGCTCCGCTTCAAAGTTAAGCCATGAAGGAATGGTGCAATTCTTCTTCACGACGCGCATATCGTTCTTTCTGCGGTACTCCGCGAAATCAACGTCAACCAGCGAAACGATCGCGCCGGACGGCGCTTCGGCTTGTGCGCTTGCAATGCTCGACGCTTCCGGCAACGCTTCGCCGTCGTCCTGCATATCAATTCCCATAAGCCCGATTGCGTCCCGCGCCATTTCGATCGCGTCCGGAATGTCCTTGCCCTGTGTATTGATATTGAAATCGGGGACGAATACCACGACGAACTCTTTTCCCTGCGTCATAACGATGGGATATGCGTTTTTCATTCTGAATACCTCCTTCAAATCTCCGCGTATTTTGCTTTTGCGTCTTTAAGGCGCGGCAATGTGTCGATCACGTTTCCTGTTTCGTCCGTTACCTCGAACACATTTTTCAAAGTACCGTTGACGCGCCGATCAACGCTTGTAATCGTGAACTTTCCATCTTCGCGGACATACTTTGAAAAGAACGCGACGTTTGCTTGCTTTTTGAATTTCATTGTCCGTACCTCCTATATTGTTGTCAAGTGGCGGCAGGCTTATTTCAGCCCGCGCCGCTTGATGATTGCTTTTGCTAACTCTTCGTCGGTTTCTCTGTGCCTTACGACGCTTTCCCTTTGACCGTCCTTCACGTATATGTCGTGGTTCGCGCCGTGCCGCTTGAACTTCCAGCCGTTTCGTTCTAAAAGCTCGATAAGGTCTTTTGTTTTCATCTGCTGTCCTCCTTACATTTACTATTATACGCCTTCAATGCGTATATGTCAATAGGTTTTGAGAAAAAATTATACGTATTTTATGCGCCTGTAAAAGAATAACGGCGACGGGATCACCCCGCCGCCGTTATTCGTCTATACCTAAAAGCCAATTTACCGAAACGCCCAGCACTTCCGCAAATATCTTCAATTCAAAGTCGGATACGAAGCGCGTACCGATTTCAATTCGGCTTATACTGTCCCGCTCCATGTTGATCCCTTTCAACTGTATTTGTGCGGCTAAATCCTCTTGACGTAGCCGCCGGACGACGCGCGCTTCGCGCAATCGGTCGCCGCAAATGTTCTTTTTGCCGTTGTAATCGTATATCTTCATTTCCGCCGCGATCCCTCTTCATTCTGATTATTTGCAAAGCGTGTGTGAATATTCTGCTTTATTCTTGATTTTAGCGCACGGCGGGCGTATAATTGTGTTAAAGGTCAGAATGGGCGAATTCTGCCTTAAAAATTTACAATTTGAAAGGGGAATGAGAATGAAAAAATCTTCTATCGCTCTTTTTGTTGCCGCCACGCTGTTCCTTTTATGTTCCTTCACCTTCCTTCCGGACGGGATCGGCGAATTCGCTTCCGGTGTTGCCGTTGCCGTTGTCCTTGCTCTTGTAGGATTTTCCAAAGAGAAAAAGGCGCGTAAAGCCGCCGCCGAAGCGCGCTTGAAGCAAGAGGAAGAAGCCCGCGCGCAAGCGGAAGCAGAAGCCCGCCGACGCGAATTTGAAGCTACGCACGGCGTTCTTTCTTTGCCTGTGTCCGGCGTAACATTCGATAGCCGCCAGCGTGTTCTTGCGAAGCTGTATCGCGAAAGCGACGGGATCGGAATTGACGGTCGTTTGGAAACGTGCGAATACGAAGGCGCGCCCGCCGTCCGTGTTTTTGCAGAAGATGAATTGATCGGATACGTTCGGAAAAGCGATCTTTCGCAAACGCTCCCGATTGTTGATCGCGTCGATGATGTAACGATCACGATTGATTGCTTTGAAGATAACGAAAAGATTTACAACGCCGAAGCGCGCGTCGTCTATACGAAGTGAACCAAACAAAAAAATCCCCCGTGCAAGGCTCGAAAGCCCGCACGGGGGATTTTTCTTTATGCGGCGAAAGGCTGAAAGGGGAAGCGCGATCCGCCGCGTGGTCAATTACTCTTTATTTCCGTTGATCTGCTCCGCCGGAATGCCGTTTACCACAAAATAGTCCGGAAGATTAAAGACGGCGGCTTCGATCAGTTTGTCCAGCGTTTCCGCGTCGATCTTGAAGCCCTTGCTATTCAGAAATTCAACAACGT
>ENA-OYVV01000160-OYVV01000160.1-human-gut-metagenome-genome-assembly--contig:-NODE-160-length-29631-cov-6.406783_pt1 | contig 29631 bp, 38 predicted proteins | sample MGYA00244164_ERZ653385 | MGnify/ENA primary metagenome ERZ653385 (study PRJEB26926, sample SAMN06165153) | human gut metagenome | biome: ENVO:00009003; feature: ENVO:2100002; material: ENVO:00002003... | reverse complement strand
TAGAGTACGGAGTAAGAGTAGCTGTGCCGAGTTCGATATTTGACGAATCGTATTTAGTCGCCAAGGCGGTTTTATCGGCTTTAACAAGCAGAGCATTGTAAACCGTACCACTTGTGAGATAACACGGGCTGTTATTTTTTGGCTCGCTGTCAAACGGCATTGAATCGAGCTTTCGGGCAATACTCTTGTCTGTTTTATCAAGCCTTGCTCCGAGTGAATTTTGACCGCCTCTTGCATTCTCGACTTCTTTTGTGATTTCCGCAATAGAGCTTGCGCCCGGGAAGGCCTTGCTATCATCGTTGATTACGCTTTTTCCCACACGCAAGCAAACGGTTTCAGCAGTTATGATTTCGTCGCCTTCCATAAGCACAATGTCCATTTTGCAAATACCTGACAAAGCAAGCATTGTGTCTGTTAGCGTAACTGTGACTACATTATTTTCGGTGTCAACGACTGCGGCAACGCTGTCTGCTACGATTACATCATCAACCGTAGCATTGACTTTAGCTGACATTGTGGAGGCAAGGTTAACAGTTTCACCGTTGACGGTGAACGCAAAATCAATAATGCGTGAGCCTTTGTCGCCCTGTCTGACCTCTAAGATTTCGTAGTTCTTACAGCTGTTGATTTCGAGTGTCATTTTTGTATGATTAATGTTCAAATTTTTTCACCTCATTTAACTATATAATCAGATAACTTTGATTTCGCTGTGCCGAGTTCAAGACTGTTCCAACGTTCAAGCACAAAATCATAGTCTGTCTTAATGATTTTGGCTTGTAAGCTATCGTTTTCAGTATCAACATACGCCGTGTCGCATAAATGCAGTCCAAGCATTTCGGTGAGTGTAGGGGGATAGTCAACCTTTACATTGAGCGTAGGCGCTCCGTTTGTGTTTACGAGCTGTCCTCTTAAAACCTGCGCTTGAATATTTAGCTTTTGAATCAAGAAGTCCTTGTTCTCGCCTGTGTGAGCGTTGAAATCCCAGTAACCTGTTTCATCGCCGATGTAGACCGAACCGCCGTCCGAAACATCAACCGTTTTCACCTTAATTAGCTTAGATTTATGGGTTTTGAGTTCTTGCGGTTGAGAGCAGAGGATGACGTTCTTGTCGTTGTATGTGTCGTGGCAAGTGGCATAAGCTGCAACGTGGGAACAAATATCATCTGAATTAAGCGTTTGCGTAAGACTGCTGATGTTACTTCCCCAGCGCAAATGGCAGTTTGTAACCGCCCCACGTTTTTTTAACAACGATACATTAAAGTTATTGTATTTATATTCACCGCCGAAAACATCAACGAGTGAACCGTCAGCACTGCCCATAAAATCACCAAGAGTACAGGGCGTACAGAAGCCAAGCGTCATAGATGATTTTGTGGTAATATCTGATGTAAATTTGAAATAGTGCTCCCACAAGGTTGCCTGCGGGAACAGCGAATCACCCTCAAAATCACGACCTGTGCAAAGTATATCCCACCATTCCTTTGGAGTGTGCACAACATCAGTTTGGTTGGAAGTTTCGATTAAAAAGTTGTTGTACAAATTATGCTTGATGTGCTTTGCTTTAACCGTAATTGATTTTTTGTCTTTGTACTGCAAATCGTAAATCTCAAAATACTGCGGTTCATCGGTTGGGTTCGGTTTTGCCTTAATGAAATACTGCGTGTCGAGTAAATCAGCACATCTGTCCGTTGTTGATAGTTCCATTTCGAGCAAATAATCGCCGTTTCGTTCCTCGGTAACTTTACCGCTGATTATTTCTGTAAACCGTCCGAGTAGGTTAAATCTACTTGGGCCGATTGTTTTAAAATCCGATTTATACAACAAAGGGAACATTTTTTATAATCTCCTCCAGTTCGGTCTTATTGACAGTAATGCGTTTTTATATGCAGTTACAACAATTTGATTGTTTCCAACCTTTAATTTAGGAGGTATAGTATCGTCAACAAAATTAGTTGTACCGTCTGATTTGTGTGCAATATACTGCATAGTTTCGCCGTCAAGCACAGCGTAGTCATAACCGCCTGTGCACTTCAAATCAAGTGATTCACCGTTTATGTTAATTTTAGCAATGGCCGTAGTGTCACCGCTAACATTCGTGTTAGTTATGATGATAGTAGGTAAGGATTCATATTGTTCGGGATTGTGCAAGGAAACCGATTTATTAACTTCAAAATCAATAGTCCGCTGTCCAAGCTCTGAATACCACCACGGCTTGCGGTTGAATTTGATTTTAGTTGTAAGCAATGTTGGGAGTTCACGAACAATATCGTCAATATTTGAAATATAAGCCTCGGTGAAATATCCGGGATTGTAAGTGTCCTTGTACTTTTGGTAACCTTGATTTAAAGTCAGCCATTCGATAACGGCCCTCGCAAGGTGCTTTGCTGACAGTTCGGATAAATACGGCAAAAAGGAAATTTCACGCTCAAATTCAACATTTTGCCACCGCCCGTTATCAAGCAAAACATCACCGTCTCTGCACGGGATTTCAACCGTTGAAACATCTCTAACGGGGATTTCGTGCTGTGGCGCTTGTGTGATACGACCGCCGAAATACGATAACCATTTACCTCCGAAATAAAAGTTATGCATATGCTCTCTGCCTCCTTGTTATTTCATCGGCGAGCCGATTGCTCATATCTTCGACAAGGCTGTCAATATCCATATCGTTATTAATTGCAACAGAGGGAATATTGATACTGATGTTGTTAATGATATTAGTGGAATCGTTTTCAAACACTGAGCCTCTGCCTTCACGCTTTGATTGACGATACTCCTCAGCCTCTTGAGCTGTGAGAACTGCCTCACCGGCATCAAGATATGCGGCGAACTTATCATGTGGAACATAATCAATGCCGGCACGGAAACGAGGTAAGGTTACTTCCGGAATCGGATCTATCTCCCAGCCAATCATTGATGTTGCCCAGTTTACGCCTTCCAACAATTTATTAATAATCCAAATAATGCCGTTGATTACATTCTCAACAAATGTAGGCAAAAGGTTAAAAACATTCTTGAAAATGTTAACAACACCGTTCCACGCTTGTTCCCAGTTTCCCGAAAAAACACCTTTTACGAAATCTACAATTCCGTTAAAAATCCCCGAAATCGGTTCAAGAATTTTTTTAACTCTTTTAATGGCATTGCCTAAAACTTCTGAAAAGATATGTGCAAGCCATTCAATCACCGGAACAAGTGCAGGGATAAGTGTTTCAAGCATTTCACCGAGTAGGCCAAGAACCGGTCGAAGAGCGTCAAAAACCAGTGAGATGACAGGCGATAGCTGTTCAAAAACAGGCTGTAGAATGCCGACAATTGTATCGCACAACTCACTGATAATCGGGATAAGAGGTGTAAGCAAATCATTCAAAAATGTAGCTAAATCCTCTATAATCGGAGTAAGTGCCGCCAACAATCCGTTGAGCAACACACCGGCAAGCTGAATGAACACCTCGATTACGGGCATTAAGAGTTCTACAAGCGTACTGAATAACGGCATTATAGCCTGGATTATTTGCATAAAATACGGAAGTAAATCCTGTATAATCTGCATTAAAGGCGGAAACAATTGTTCAACAATCTGTATGATGAGAGGGGCTAACTGCTCTATAAGCTGAGCTATAAACGGGAGCAATTCCTCAATCAATGGCATAATCTGTTCAAGCATTGATACAATTATCGGGGCGACCTCTTCGCAAATGTTGATTAAAACAGGGGCAAGGTTGTTTGCCACACTCTCAATCAATGGTGAGAGCTGTTCGAGGAGTTTACCGCCAAGACCGATAAGAGAGTTAAGGACAGGCTCGGCGACAGCACCAATCTGAGCCATAGTGTCAGACAACTGCTGATGAGCTCTGTTAGATTCCATTACATCGCCATTTGTTTTCTTGTATTGAGCCGACGCATCAGAATATAGCGATGTGAGGGTGGATGTGATTAACTGCTGTCTTTCTTGTTCTGATGAGCATTTTGCAAGTTTTTCGTTGAACTCATCTTCTGACACGCCCATCCAGTTAAGAGCATCGGCAAGCGGACCTGTTACCTGTCCAACTTTTGCGGTTTCGTTTGCCGCCTCTGTCAAACCCTCAATAGGCAAGGAATCACCGAATTGACCGTAAACACCTGTGCAAATCTCTGTCCAACTTTGCAGGTCTTTTGTGGAATCGCAAAGCAATGATAAATGATTAGCCGCCTCAGTTGCTTGTCCGCTGTCGCCAACCACAGCATAGAGGTCGGAATATGTTTGCTTTGCGTCTGCCGCTGTAAATTTGTTTGTGGTGAAAGCTGTGTCGAGTTTACCCATTTCGGTGCGGTATTCTCTGGTATTTTCGGCAACTGACGATAATGCTCCGACACCTGCCGCCGCACCTCCGACCATTGCCGCTCCCCATTTGCCTGCGGTTTTGATACCGTTACCTAAGGTTGCGGCAACACCTTTACCTTTTTTCTCGGTTTCGGCGATTGATTTGTTTGCTTCATCATTGTTGACGAAAATAGAGCCAAACAGCTTAAATATTTCAACAGCCATTAGCTACACCTCCTCCCATTTGTAGTTATCAAGATAGTTTTCAACTTTTCTTTCGATTTCCTCTGTATTGACACTCTCAACGCTTTCAGACCGTGTCGAGCCTGTTGCCTTGTTTACAAAATCCATGTACGACAAGCCTGTGAAATTTCCTACAACAGTCAAAATATAGGCTTTGTAAAGCAATTCGTCATTACGGTCATTTATAGCGTTTTTGATAATTTTGACAGCATCTGAAAAAGACAGCTCATGCAGTACGGCAGTATTACCGCAACAATACTGCACGAGCATTCCATATGTTCTTACTTCAAGGCTGAGAGCGAGGTAAAAAAACTCTTAATATCATTCTCCCTGATGATTGCCTTTACATTGTCAAGAACCTCGGGGATACTTAATTTACTTACATCATCTGCCGTAATGTCGCCTCTGATATCGGCCAGCAATGAATAGAATTCCTGTTCTGTTTCTTTGGTTGCCAAAGAAGTTAACAGAGTAATCACAAATTCAAGACCGACCGCTTCGGTGTTGACTGTTTCATCTTTGCTGTTATTTTTAATAGCGATACGATTTGCAAAGTCTGCAATTTCCTCTTTGATGTCTGCTTTTTTGATAATGCGAGCAAGAGTGAATGCGTCTTTAATGCTTAATTTTCTCATAATTATGCCTCCGATGTTTCCGTTGTTTCCGTTTTTTCTGTCGGTCTGAAAATTTTAAACGGTGGTTTGATTTCGTCCTCTGAATTGTAAACTTCGGGTGAAAGGTTACCATAGAACTGAGCTTCTACCTTACCGTTGTCCTTATCTGCAATTGCAAGCGTGAGACCGTTCTCATTGAAGCCGTTGAACACCTGAATAATACACGGCTTATCCTCCCCGAGGAGACAGCCTACCCAAGTGATATTCTTAATGTAGTCACCGTCAAGAATAACATCTCTACCCGTGATTACATCGTAGCCTACGACCTTTTCGTCTGTGCCTTTGTCGGCAATTCCAAGACCGTAAATGAAGTTCTGGGTAGTCATCTCAGCAAGTGCTGCCTTGATGTAAACTTCCCAACCGTCAACTACTGTGTCGCCTTTAGTTCGTGTTTTTACACCGTCAAATTCAAGGCGTCTGAGTGTCGGCTTGGCTGAAAATTCACCGCCTTTAATCGTTACGCCAAGACACTTACCTGCCTTTTTGGCGCTTGCGTATGTGTCCGTAGCTGGATCGTAGTTGGCAAAAAACGCACCTGCATCAAGTAACATACGGTCAGCCGTCTTATTGCTGTAACCGCTGTACGGTTTAATCTTTCGTGGCTTAACTATTGCCATTTTAATCATCCTTTCTGTTGTATTTCCTCATTTCAAGAGTGAACATCACTCTCTTTATTGATTTGTCTGATTCGGCAATATACTGCCGGTCAAAATTGTTGTAGAATTTGTAAAAAACATCGTCAACCAAGTATGTAGCCTTTGCTATGTTGTCGTAGATTTTGTCCACAACATCATCAATGTCCGCCGTAGTCTGCCTATCATAAACATTAACGGTCACAACAAACTTGTCATACGGCTCATCTGTGTAGAGCTGTTTGACCTCATAGACAAGGCGAGGAAATCCGCTTTCTGCCTGTAAAAAATAAGAGGGTGCATACTCAGCGAATAAGTCTTTCAAAAATTTCTTGATATTATTCACCGCTGTATTCCCCCTCGTTCAATTTGCGTTCTGCCTCTTCTGTACCTACGGCACTGAGGTATTGCTGTTCAATCTTTATAATGTCTTTGATGTTGCTTTCGGCAGCGTCGCTCAATGCTCCGATTTTTGGAGCTTTGCTTGTACCGATTTCTTGATACAAGCCGTAAAATCCGCCCGGCTTAAATCCTACCTGCAAGTCAGGAATTTTTTGCTTTGAGCGTACCCAATACTGCGTATTTTTCGCTAAGCGCCCCGTCCTGCGTTTTATTTTTTGTCGTGACCGTTTACATACCAGTTTCCCAACATCACGCAGAGCGGCTCTTTCAAGCTCTTTGAGTGTGTACTGAATGCGGTCAACATTGCTGATTATCTCAACGCCGTTTTTTGTGATTTTGACTGCTTTAGGAAGTGACATTGTTTTCACCTACCACATCCGTTAAATACAGCTCTGTACGCTCTGTTCCTTTGATTTGATATGCGCGATAGATTTTGAACTTTTTATTATCGAGGTAACAAAATTCTTCGTTCTGATACTCAAAGGAATTAACTTCAAGCATACATTCAGGTTTTAATCCGTTAGCTTGCGCCTGAAAGAACTCGGATTGTCTGACATATTGCCGCTGAGCATAGACCTTGCGGAGCTTTTCGGACTGAACAATTTCACCGATATCGTTTGTTGTTTCGTTATAGCCCGAAGAAACAAGCAAAATCAAAGTATCTGCATTCATTCTGTTTGTGCTCCTCTCGCCGCCATTGCATCGCGCAATTCTTCGTAATGCCGTGCCCATTCGCTGTCGGCGGTCACCGAAAAATAAGCACGGCAATAGAACTTGATTGCCTGCATAACAAGTGCAGTTGAGTTTTTGTCGTTGACATCAACTCCTGCACCTGCCATGTCACTTTTGGCAGAATCAATGAGGGCAGATATTTCATCATCAAACAGCACCGTATTGATACGGAGCGAAACCTTTACGGCTTCAATTTCATTTGATACTGCCATAATTCAAACCTCTTTTAAGCGCTCTTTTTTACGAGCTTAACAAGGCTGTGAGTATCCACGACCTTACCGTCTGCAAGCATTACGGCTTTAAGGACTGTGTTATCGGTGTCGTCCTCTTCGTACTTCTTGACACTTAAACCCATTACCTCGTTGAAGATGTAATCGTTAAGATTGAACATCATCGCAAAGGTTGTGTTGGCTGAAACCGTGTCAGCGTACGAATCCATATAGCCGTCTGTTGGGATAACAGCACGACCGAAAAGTGAGAGTGACGGCTTGCCGTTAAGTCCTTCGGACATACGAGCGACAGGCTGACCGTTGCTGTCTGTGATGCCCATGAACGCAAAGAATGACTTCTTTGTCATCAGCCATACAGCGTCATCGTATGCAGCAGGAAGAGCCGCCTCAGCAGAGCAAAGTGTTGAATATGTAAGCTTGCCGGTTTTTGCAATTTCAATTGTCTGGCCTTCAGGGGGAGTGCAAGAAAGAATGCCGGTTGGCGAACCTGAACCCGAACCCTTAATGATTGCCATTTCACAAGCCTTAACAACTGCGTTCTTAATCTGGTCGATAAACTGTGATTCAAAAGTGTCAAGCGCCGTTTTGGTCATAAAGAGCGAGAACGCAACCTTGCATTCAAGCTTATAGCCGGCAAAGACAACCTTGTCAGTAGTTACCTGCTGCTGGTCTGAACCCTTTTCCTCATCAACCCAGCTTGCTGTCGGACGGATGTTCTGTGTAGGGATAAGGAGCGCTGTCGGATAAGCCGTCTTGAACACTCTTGCGTAAATTTCGCCGATTTTTTCAAGTTCAACGATTAAACGCTGATACATTGTGGTCGGCACAATAGCCGCCGCAGTGCTTGATGTGGTCTGTGATGCCACATTCATAAACTTCTGTGGCACGGGTACACCGTTCTGAATATAGTTAGCAAATGCTTTTCTGTATTCAAGTGTTGCGTACATGTCCGTTACCTTTTCGTCCTCATCTGTAAGGTCGATGTTTGCCTTGTGATTCTCGAATGGTGCAGGCATTTTGATTCCCTCCTCTGCGTTTTTGTTTGCCTTTCCTACGGCAGAATTTTCAAAGTCACTGTCGAGCTTATCAATCTGCTGTGTAATCTCTTTCGCCTCGGCGAGCTTGTTTTCTGCAATGAGCTTTTTTGCCTTGTCATAAAGAGCATTTCTCTTGTCGAGATATTCCTGTTTGTTCATTCTTCTTCAACTTCCTTTCGTTTGAGCAATTCAAGTTTTGCTGTAAGCTGTGTTTTTTCGTCCCTCATCTGTTTGATGATTGTATCAGGGATAAGGCCGCTAAGACTTGCCGCAAGTTTAACCTCTTTTGGCTTTTCGGCGTATTCCGTGACCTTGTCAATAAAGCCTTTTTTAACTGCCTCATCAGCAGTGAACCAAGTTTCCTTGTCCATAAGTCCAATAAGCTCGTCCTCGCTCATACCCGTTTTAAGTCGGTAAGCTGTTGCAACGGCTTTACTTGCTTTAAGCAACACGCCTGATTCGTGTGCCATGTCATTGTAATCGCCTGCGGCATAGCTTGAAACATTATGAATCATAAGCATACCTGTCGGCACAATTTCAGATGTGCACGCACAAGCGATGTATGAAGCGGCAGAGGCGGCAAAAATGACCTTGATTGTAGCCTTGCTTTCGGCGAGCATATCGTAAATTTCGGAGGCGGCAAAGATGTCACCACCTGATGAATTGATAACAACCTGTATACTCTCATCATCCGCCACTTCGTCAAGCTGTGACCGAATATCGGCAGGGCAACAGGAGGCTACTCCAAACCAGTTATAAATCCACTTATCATCATTCGTAATGATAGGACCTTTAATTTCAATTGTTTTCGGCATCATTTTCACCTCCTTCGTCAACTGCAACTGTATCTAATCTTCTGAGCGGAGTATCACCGCCCGGAACAGGAGCAAGACCGAGTGATTCTCGCCATTCATTCGGGAGCATTGCTCCACGGTCTACCATTCCGGCGAAATTCAGTTTTGTTTTAAGACTTGCAGATTGTAGATTGAACGAACCGACTGCTATGTAATTTCCACAACTACGCTGACGGCGAGTGAATAGTTTCCGCGTCAGCTCATTTTTCAACTGAATAATCTTCGGTGAAATCACCGCCTCAAAGTAAGCGTTTTCTTCATCTTCGTTCGCTGTCGATGTGATAATTTTCACATTAGTGTTAAAAAGCTCAAGGATTCTGTTTTTTGTTCTATCCATTTGCAAAGCATTTGGAACATAGTCATTCGGGGTTATCTGATTTGCGTCAACTTTTGCGTCAACTGCCGCAACACCCACGGAACTGTTGCTGATGTTAAGGTAGTTATCAGCAAACGCTTTTGCATTCTTCTTCAAGTCCTCAGGGCGCAAAGATGAAGTATATTTTAGCAACCATTTAATTACGCTTGAATTTCGGATAGCGCTAATAATGCCACTGTCAGTCGTTTCAACAATTTCAAGCAGAGGAGCAAGAGCTTTGAATTTACCACTGCCAAATATATCGTTTTCGGCGAAGTCATCACGCAAATGTATGACATCTTCGGAGGCAAAGCGGTAGGTCTTACCGTTTGCAAGGATAAATTCATAAACAAGGTTGCCGTTAGTGTCGTACAAGTCCGTAGCTGATTTAGCCGGTATGAAATACAATTCCGTAGGCAAGCCGTTTGTGTCTCTAATGATGAGCCAAAAAGCATTACCCGATAACGATAGCTGTGTGCTTGTCCTATACAAAAGCATATCCATTGTTGTGTACGGGTTTGGTTCTTCAAGCAAGAACTTGACGTAAGGTTCGGGATTGATTAAGAGGTCTTTTCTGCCGTCAACGATTGTTTCTCTTATGTGTTTAATGGACAACTTCGAGAATCTAAGAGCCTGTGCATTAACGCAAGCTCGGACGGTGTCGGAATCATATGCTCTGTTGCCCCACAAAAAGAAATTTGAATTATTCTGTGTGACAAGTTCAACCCTTGAAAAATTCTTTGTCTTTCTGACATTGCGAACAGAATTTAAAAAGTTCTTAAATTTTCCCATTCTCTCACCTCCTAAACAATGCTTAGGTATTCATCTTCGTACTCAAAATATATCGTGTAAGCGTCAAGCAAAGCCGCAGTACCGTCAATTCGTCTCGTTGACTTTGAGGTCTTAATCGGCTGTATATTACCGTTTCTGTCCTCATCTATTGCGGTATTTGCAAGACACCATTTATCTATCGGGTTGTTGTTGTAGATTATTCTTTTCTTTACAAGGTCTGCTTTAAGGGCTTTCATCGGGGCAGACAGTGTTTTCTTGCCCTGATGTACCGCTTCCATAACGGTAGGACCGAAAGCGTCAATCATCTGATTAACCCACATCTGAGCTGACCAAGCGTCATAGCCCTCTTTCCATAAGTAAATGTCGTATTCGTCTTGCAGCTCTTGATACCATGCTGTAACAACACTTGCATCAATCTTGTTTCCGGGGCAGGTACGCATAAAGCCCTGTTCTATCCACTTGTCATACGGGATCTTATCCTCGGTTACTTTTTTCTCCACAAGGTCTGCCGGTATCCAGTACATGGACAATACATAAATATTTTCATTGTCAGGCACTCGAAACAACATCTTGGCCGCTGTAAGGTCGGTCGTGCTTGATAAATCTGCTCCGCCTATGCCATAGGTTGGGCGGAGTTCCTTAACATCAAATTTTGTTTCGTTGTTAAGCTCCTCGAAATTGAGCCACGATTCAGTTGATGTTTCGGCTATGTTAAATTCTTTGCATACAAGGTTGCGTACGAGCGACGGATTCGCCTGCGCTTTCTTGACTTTGCTTGCAAGAGCATTTCGGTTTTTAATCGTGCCGAGCCCCGGGTTTGCCTTTTCCCAGCAATCGGGTTTTTCCCATTCTTCACGCTTGTCAAGTTCGTAGATAATGTAAAGGCTGTGTTCGTCTTTGTAACCTACATCATCAAACAAGCCATTCGTAGTACGAACGGCGTCGTCATAGATTTCGTCGTAGATGTCCTCTCTGATTTTTCCGGCTGTTGTTGTCACAAGGATAAGCGGTTGGTCTCGTCCGATCGTGCCGTCAGCCATAATGTCATACAACTGTCTGCCGTTCTTCCATTGATGAACTTCGTCCATAAGGCAACAATGCACATTCAAACCGTCGAGTGTATCTGAATCGGAAGCAAGCGGTTTAAATACTCCGCAGTTGTAATCTTCTGAACTCAATTCATTCAGCAGTGGTTTAATTCGCTTCAATAAAGTTTCACTCTTGCGAACCATTCGTTTTGCTTCCTGCCAAATGATTTTAGCTTGGTCACGCTTTGTAGCAACTGCGTACACTTCGGGACCGGGTTCACCGTCGCCGATGAGCATATACAAGCCAATCGCAGAGGCAAGTAACGACTTACCGTTCTTTTTTCCGATAATTAACACAGATAGGTTGTACTGCCTGATGCCGTCATCGTCTACAAAGCCAAAAGTCGCCGCAAGCCACGCTTTTTCCCACAGTTCAAGCTTCACAAGCTGACCGCCCATTTTGCCTTTACTGTGTCGGCAGTAGTTTTCGATAAATTCAATGATGTGATTTCCTCGCTTGGCTTCATAGTGGTAGCCGTCCGTCGGATTAATCACCTTATCACTTAAATGTTTGTACCACTTGCGTATTTTGTCGCAAACAGTAACCTTGCCGTTCTTTATCTGCTCGTAATATTCAAGTATCGGATTATAGCTTAATGGATAGCGTTTCAAAGCTTGTCACGCCCTTCAACGAAATCGTCAAAGCCGTCTGTTGTCACAGTCTTCGCCTCGGTCACTTTCGGAAGCATATCGTTGAGCTGTTTAATGTATTTGAGATAGTTTCCGAGCATTGTATTATACAAATCTGCCTCAGGTCTTTTGCGCGAGTACGGCTCTTGTGTTTCCGACTGCGAAAATAATTCAGTCAAGCCATAAATTGCAATGTCTTGTTGCAGTTCTTTAAGTCTGATTCGAGTGAACGCCGCATTTTCAATCAAGCCAACAGCGAGGTCTTTTCTTTTAACCTCTATGTCCTTGTAGATTTCCGTTAATCGCTTTATCTCACGCTTAATCGCTCTTTGTTCCTTCTGTTCGTCAGTCATTTCAAGTCACCGTCCTTTCACACAAGATTTTAGGGGGAGGGGGGGCTATATGTAAGGCGCGCAAAAAATCTAACTGCCCCCCTCGGTCCTTCAATTACCGATTTCCGATTTTTCACCGGGGGGGATAATCGGTCGGAGCATTCCGCTCTCGTCAAAAAAATATTTTTTCGGTTCGCAACCACCTATCCCGTGCCCCGGCAAATCATCGTGACATTTTTTGCACAAATATAATAAATTGTCGTAATTGAGAGTAACATCAGGGTTGTTTATGTTGCCCTCGTTAATCATGATCTTATGATGTACGATAAAGCCGTGTCGCTCTTTACATAGCTGACACAATCCGCCGTCAACAAGCATTCGCTCTGCGATAAAACTTTGTCGGCAGTCCTGCCATTTTTTAGATTTATAAAATCCTATGGCAAATGCCTTAGCCATACCGTACACCACCAAATAAAAAATGGACTTACAACACAGATAGTCCGTCTGCATTATAAGTCCATTGTATATTTTTTCTCGTTGCATTATTGGTGCAATTTAATTATTGTTTGTTATCTTTCGTCTGTTTTAGCTAGCCCCAATAAATAATCAGTAGTAACATTCAGAGCAATTGACAACCTTCGTATATTGTTCGTCGTCGGCGCTATTTCGGCAGTTAGGTATCTACAAATCTGACTGCGTTGAACTCCCGATTTCCTTGCTAACTTTGTCGGGCCGATATCTCTCAGCTTCATAGCCTTTTCAAGTTGCGTTGAAAAATCAACATCAACCCTGTGTATTTTGTCCACTAATTCGTTGCCCCCCTTTAAAATCTTTAGCTTTATACACTTTACAAAATCTTCCTTTTGAATCAAATGTGGTTTTGTTTTTCGCAAGGCAGTAATAAGATGGTAAAGCTTGAAAAAATTTATTATTTTTTTCGTAATACACGCAGGTCGCACAACGCTTGTGCTTTTGTCTGTATTCATCAGGTGTCATTACTGTCCACCTCACTTTCAAGCCAATGTTTCGTGCAGTCAATGCAACTGCCATTGAATCGCTTTTCCATAGGACAACCGAAATATGGAGTGCCATACGGGCAGTCGAAAAAACTCATACAACTCCGAGCCATTTCATCAATTGACATCTGTTTAATTTTTTCAAAGTTAGTCATTTACTCTCACTCTCTAAATCCATTTTGCACCCGCAATAAGGGCAGTATGGATACAAATCAATGTCCTCGTAAAAAGTGAGAAAGTTGCCACACTCAGAACATAAATAATTTGCATAACCGACACCCTCGCTGTCATATTCCCAACTTCCGTGCTTAATCTCTTGCATATCACACACGGTTGCTTCGTTGGGTTTACTTCCGTCAACTTCGATAATATGCTTAACTGTTTCGGCATTTCGTTTTGAATTAAAGTATATCGTGTTTACACTACCGTCTGCGAACGGTATATCCAAAGCATAATCACCGGATACCTCACGGATTTTTAATTCTTTTTCAATCATTGTTTTCGTCTCCTTCAAAATTAACAACTTTTCCATTGTCGGTGTAATCTCGTTTGTCAAATTCAAGTTTCAACTTGTCGATAACCACACGGTCGATATGTTCCCAAAAAACTTCGTCAGTGTCGGAGTGTTCAATTATCTCGGTCATAGACTTTAGTGCCTTTGCACATCTGTCACGACCAAATCCGAAATCCTTATGCAAAGCATACAGCATTGTTTTAAATACTCTGCGTGTGATGTCCTTGTTTTCTTTTTCTCGGATCTGCTCGTATGCGTTTTTGGCAATCCGTTCAGCTTCCTGTTTGAGCTGTTTCGGGATTTTAGGCGGTATTCTCGCTTTCATCGTTTGCTCTCCTTTCGTCAATCTTATCAAGTGCAGTTACAATCAACGAGCTTTTGGCTTTGGTGTCCATAAGCTCTGCCTGATAGTGTAAAACCGACCCGTTGTATTCCGTCTGATGATACAGCCTTTCAGAATGTATTCTGCTCCATTGTACAGCACGGTTCTTTCAAGGTTGCGTTTAACTTCCGAGATATTCACAGTTCTTCCACCTTGATGTAAATACCCGAAACCTCTGCCCAAAACTTTTCACATATCTCACTTGCAACAAGTGCGTCATCAGACCAAAAGCCGATAGCGGTCATACAGTCTTTTAGCATTTTTTGCAGATTGTCCGTGTCAGGTTTTGTTATACGATATTCGCCGTCCTGATGTTTACCACGAGGAAAGCACCACTTTGTTATCAACCTGACACCTGACTTGTACGGTTCTGACGGTTTAAATTTTGCTAAATGTGATGTGAGCTTTTCTCTTGCCTGTTTCACCTCGGGCGGATTGTAAAAAACAGGTTTGCCGTTTTTTACCATAACCTTATGTTCCTGTGCAGTTACGGTCGGCGGTATCATCGCCATAAAAAATTCCATTTTTAATATTTCACTCCTTTAAAGCATTAAAACTACTTTTGATTTTTGAATTTTGCTTTTAGTCACAGGTCAGGGGAAGGAGTTGTTGTGCGTAAGCTTCGCACAACTACTTCACCCCTGTGACCTTTAGGGAACGGACACCGTTTATATATACGGTAGTATATATACTTTTTCTTTCCCTCGGAAAATCTCGAGAAAAAAGTCATTTTCCGTCATTTTTAGAAAAGGAAAATCTCGGGAAATTTTCCTTATTTTCCTTCACGGAAAGGGAAATTCTCGATAAAATTTTCCTTCCAAATTTGACGGAAAGGGAAAATTTATTCGACTTTTTCCTTTTCCTTCAATCCTGTTTTACCGCCGTCAATCCAAAAGCCGCCATGTTCTTTTATGTAATTTCGGATTGTTTTTTCGCCGACACCAAGATATGTAGCCATGTCATTTATATCTGCCTGACCGTTATTCTCTTCTGCCGTAAAGGCTGTCATAAGAGATTCCATGCGTCCTTTTTTGTTTTCCGATTTAGTATTTTTCTTACTGAAATTCTTCTTGTAAGGCGGGTTAAAATCGCCCTCAAAATTACAGTCTTTCAACACGCCTGTTGTATCTAATTTGTGTATCGGATAATCAAACCAAAGGTTAAGTGCATCAAATGCTGGAAACTCTCGCAGAGTACCCTCTATTCTCCACGCTGACATCCCTTTTACGGTTTTTTCGGCACGGGCAACATCTGACATCATCAGCTTAAAAGACTGTTCAGGAAGCGTTTTGCGTGCGATGTCAATCATATTATTTGCCATTACCAAATCGTCCTGCGAACACACTTCGCTGATTTTGTTGAAGCGACCTATCCAGTCTTTGCAGATTTTACAGGTTCTTTCATCCTTTTGCTGCTTCATCAAATCTTCGCTGATTTCAAGCCTTGTAAGGTCAAGGAGTGCATCGGGGTCACGAGCGAAAACACCCGAACCCGAAACTCTGTCCATTGACTTTTTACCGCCCTGAGCACCTTTTGAATGGTGGTGACAGTAGATTACCGCACATCCGATTTCTGTACATACCTTGTCAAACTGGTTGCAGAAATGTGCCATTTGATCCGCACTGTTCTCATCACCTGTAATAACCTTGTATATCGGGTCAATCACAACAGCTATAAAGTTGCCTTTTAAAGCTCTGCGTATGAGCATAGGCGCTAACTTATCCATAGGCACGGACTTGCCACGCAAATTCCAAATATCAATTCTGTTTAAGTTTTTGGGTTCAAGTCCAAGTGCTTCGTATACGTCCTTGAATCTGTGAAAACAGGACGCACGGTCAAGCTCAAGATTCACATACAAGACATTGCCCTGCGCACACTTAAAGCCGAACCATTCTGTTCCCTCGGCAATTGCAATACACAATTCGATAAGACCAAATGACTTACCTGCTTTTGAGGGTCCGCCGAGGAGCATTTTATGTCCCTGTCGCAATACTCCCTCAATCAGAGGCGGAGCAAGTTCGGGAGGATTTTCAAAAAAATCTGCAAGGTTGTCAAGATCGGGCAAGTCATCGTTAATGCTCTCCACCCAGTCTTTCCACTCGGCAAAGTCTGATTTACCGATGTTTGTGTCAATGATAAACTGCTTTTTGCCGTTGCGGATAACACCGGGCATACGGCTCAATCTTGACGGATTGCGGTTCTGCTTGTCGATTTCAAAGCCGTTTTTATGGCATACATTGTAGAGATAATCAACCCTTTTGCGGTATTCGTCATAGTTTGCGGCATCAATCTTAACGATAGCGTGGACTGATTTTCCGCCCGAATAAACAAGCACCGCAACAGGCAGCTCAAGCTCTCTGATGATTGCATTTTGTTCTTCAAGAGCCATACAATCAGATTCCACCAGAGCGTAACGATAATCGGTTACATTCTCGTTTTTAACACCCTTACCGTCCAATGGATTAAACCTTATCCACGCTCCTGCCTCGGGTTTGTAATCGCCGAATACATTTGAAATATCACCGTCACAATTGTTGAGGGCGGCGATAAGCTCACCTGCCGTACGGTCACAACTGCCCTTTGTAGGCAGATATTTAACCTTGCCGTTATCGTTCTTCTCCCAAGTTTCGGTTACATAGCCAACATTTTCGGAGCTGTCAAAGAGGGTTTCAAGGTAGGTTACAATTTCATTCACAGGATTCCAGTTTGCAGGCTCGTGAAACTTTACACCCTCACAGGCTGTTACTCCGATATCACCCTGCTCAAAAGCAATTTCGTCATTCCAGCCGAGTTCTTTCGATTCACGAAAAGTCATCCCCCTGTCTTTAGCCATTTGGATTATCGTGCCTGCTGTGACAGGTGAAGCAGAGCCGTTAAAGCTCTGCCATTTCTTTTCGCACTCACCGTTGTGATAGCGGTTGTCTGCTCTGCTCCAATCGTCCCAGTCCTTTACGCTGTATCCCTCTTGTTTGAGTGCCATTCCGACATTTACCCAGTCTTGGTAGTCGAGCTCGGACGGACTGATGTATTCAAGTGCATTAAGTAAGTCCAACCGTATTCACCTCGCTTTGCGGTACATATGTTTTCGGGTTAATGCTTTTCGGAGTTCTCCAACCGTTTGCGGCAATCCTTGAAATCAAGGCTGACGCTTCGTCAAACTGCCATTTGCCCACGTGCTGAAAACCTCTGCTTTCAAGCATACGGATTTGTTTAGGTGTGGTTAAGCCCTCAATTCTTCGCTTTTCGAGCCTGTCAAGAATAAGTTTTGCTTTGCCGGCACTCTGAATTTCATCGGGGAATATTCCGAGCTTTTCAAGCTTTGCTTTCTGTTTGTCTGTAGGCGGAGAACACTCCCAGCCGAATGCCGGAACATATCCTGCAAGGTCCTGCGCCTGAATTGACATTTCGTACTGCAACGGATCTACAAGTTTGCGTTTGCGTGTTCGCATTTCCGCAAGCTGATTTGCAAGCGCTTCTTCACGCTGAGCCACAACATCTTCGCTTGCTTTTTCCTCTGCTTCTTCAATATCAATCGGACATCCTGCCTGTTCCGATAAGTTTTCGGTCATTTTTTGTGCGACTTCTTCATTGTCGCAAATGAGATGTGCAGGTCTGCAAAGTTCGTGCCTTTTGGTGTGCCACAAAAAGTCGAGCAACAAAAGCTCCGTCTTGTTTGGAGCAAGTCTTGTACCTCTGCCGACCATTTGGCAGTAAAGTCCACGCACCTTTGTAGGTCTTAACACGACTACGCAGTCAACACTTGGGCAGTCCCAACCCTCGGTTAAAAGCATTGAGTTACACAAGACATTGTATTTATCGTTTTCAAAGTCCTGCAATATTTCTGTTCTGTTATCACTGTTACCGTTTACCTCTGCCGCTTTAAAGCCTTTTTCGTTCAAAATGTCTTTAAATTTCTGCGATGTTTTTACAAGTGGTAAAAACACAACAGTTTTACGGTCCTTACAGTATTTTTTCATTTCTTCGGCAATCTGATAAAGATACGGATCAAGTGCCGTGTCAATGTCGCTTGCTTTAAAATCTCCTGCCTGTGTGGCAACTCCCGAAAGGTCAAGTGTAAGCGGTATTGTCACAGCTTTAATCGGTGACAGATACCCCTCTTTGATAGCCTTAGGGAGTGTGTATTCATACGCAAGCGAATCAAATACTGCTCCTAAATTTTTCATATCTCCTCGGTCGGGTGTTGCGGTAACACCCAACACTTTTGCATTGTCAAAATGCTCAAGCACACGCTGATAGCTGTCGCTGATTGAGTGATGTGCTTCATCAATAATGATTGTGTCGAAATAATCGCTGTCAAAGTTTGACAGTCTTTTCTCACGCATAAGCGTCTGTACAGAGCCTACAACAACCCTGTTCCACGAACCTATGCAACTTTGCTCGGCTTTTTCAACCGACGAATTAAGTCCTGTTGCTTTTTGGATTTTGTCCGCCGCTTGGTCGAGCAATTCTCCACGGTGGGCAAGTATCAGCACCCTGTCACCTCGACGGACACATTCTTCGGTGATTTTTGCAAAAACTATCGTCTTGCCACAGCCTGTAGGCAAGACAAGTAATGTTTTTAAATTGCCGCTTTCCCACTCGGAGAAAACGGCATTCTTCGCTTCATTCTGATACGGTCGTAACTGCATTAAAAGCTACCCGGTGTCCAGTTATTCGGCATCGCAGTATTTGGCGTTGCAGGCTGTGTGTTATACTGTGGCGGATATGTAGGCTGTACATACTGCTGAGGTGCAGGCTGTGCTACGGCAGGAGATACCGTTGTCACCTGCTCATCGTAGGCATAAAAATACTTGATGTCATTTGTTACGCCCTCTGTACCGTCATTCTTGACATATTTGCGTATGATAACCTGACATTTACCTTTCTTGCCGATAATGCCTGTCCAGTCCATACGGAGCGGTTCGCCGTGCTTTTTCATTGACACGGACAAAAAGAGCTGTGACAGCTTCCATTCAAGCGAGGAGTGCAGTACGAAATTAACTGTAATTTCTCGCTTGTCATCTGCTCCCCACACATCAAAAGTCACCTTTGCCATATTGCACGGCGGCAGTTTGCCTTTACCCTGTGAGCGAGCACGCTCAACCTTTGCTACTGTAAAATCATAATCACCCTCGGGGAGCGGTTCATAATTTCCGCCCTCTTCGGTTATTTCGTCGTTCCAACCAAATTCTCTATCCATTTATACATCTTCCTTTCTTATTAAAACGGTAAGTCACGGTTGCTCTGTATCACTTCAAACACCTTATTCCACGCTCCCACAAGGCAACCGTTAATAAATCGTGGGTCATAGTTTGTAATCGGTGTATCGTAAGGGTAGTGTCCCTGTGTAAACACCGCCTGTCTGATTTCGCTTTCGTCAACTCCGTTAGCCCTCATAAGGTCGGCAAGTGCTTTTGGTATGCCCTCAGGAATATTGACAGACTTGTCATTCTGTGGCATAGGTGAAGGTGGTACAGGCTCGGGAGCTTTTTCAATCTGCGTAGGTTGTGGCACAGGCTGTGTCACAGGCTCTGCCTTAGGTGGCTGAAGTATCGGATTCTGCGGAGCAGAAGCGTTATTTGCAGGTGCGACATCATTAAAAATATAGGCAATGCCTGCATAGCTAAAGTCCATTTCTTCGGGCAGTCCGTGACGGTTCTTTGCGTCCCAACAAGGGTGATGAAGCGTGTACATCACTCTCCCTCCGCCCTGTGCCTTGTACTTTCTGCCGTCTTTGTCGGTCGCTACCGCTACTGTTTTATAATTTGCGAAAAGCACCATATCCGCCCATTCTTTTACAAGCGGAGAAATCTGTGAAGCAGTCTTTTTGCCGAGTTTTAGCTCCCAACGGTCATATTCACCGATTTCGTCAGGCTGTGAAAACTTGCGGAGCTGTGCGTGTGCGGTGAGCACAACATTGATACCTCTGTCAATCAAATCTTCAAGGCTGTTCAAAAATCTGCCGAACTCCTCTTTTTCATAAACATAGCCGTTTCCGTAGCCGAAATCTTCAATACCTTTCTTACCATATTTTGAGCAAATATCATCAATGCAAAGCTGTTCTGCCCAGTCGATTGTATCAATAACAACCGTCTTGCATACAGTCGGATTGCTTTTGATATATTCAAGCTGACTCTTGAGCATCGTCCACGATGTCGGCTTATCCATTCTTGCAACATCAAGGTTTTTTGTACTACCCTCAGTGTCGATAAACAGAGGATTCGGAAACTGCGAAGCAAAAGTTGACTTGCCGATACCCTCGGGACCGTAAATTACAACCTTTTGAGCCGACTTGATTTTACCTTTCGTGATGTTCATTATCTCACCCCCTGTACATCTGAAAAATTGATTTTATTGCCGTCAACATCAATGACAACATAGTCGATTGCGTAGTTGAGCAGTTCGTTTGTCAAATCCTGTATTGACTTGCCTGTCATACCTGCAATCAAAACAATTCTTGAATAGTTTTCAGGCATAATCTTGACCTTGGTATAACCGCAGGCAAGCTCTCTGTGCGGATTGCATTTGATTACACATTCATTTGTATTTGTTTTTGCTGTTGTTTTAGCTGTAGTTCTTGTAGCCATAATTAAAACTCTCCTTCTGTCCAAGTCGGTGTTGTAACAGGTGTGGTTGTTTCGGACTTAATATAGCCGTCCTCGATGATTATTGAACATTCATCGCCGTTTGAAACTCTTGTTGCAATAGCCTGCAATCCCTCTGATTCAAGCCATTTTGCAAAATCTTTGAGTGTGTCGGTATCCATTTGTTCGAGCTTGTCAAGCAGGACAAATCCGCATTCAGGATTGAGCTTGCGAACAATTGCCGTAGCGACACGAAGCTGTTCCGAGCCGCTCATGTTGTCCCACTTAAAACCGTTATATGTAAGCTCGCCCTTTTCAACCGATAAGCCGTCAAGGGGCAAATTTGCGTTGTTGAGCAAGTCATATTTTGTTTTGCGGATTTCTTCAAGCTGTGCCGTCATATCGGCATACTTGCGGTAATATTCCTTTGCGTCCTCATCAGCTTTCGCCTTATCAAGGTTTGCTCTGACTTTGCGGTTAATTTCGTCAATCTCGGTAATGTTTCTTTCAAGCTCTGCCGTGCTTTCATCGTGCAGTTCGGCAACGGTCTTTCTGCTCTGTTCAAGCTGTGCAAGCACTTTTGTAAGTTCGGAATTGTATTTTCTCAAATCCTCGTTAAGCCTGTTGATTTCGCTCTGCAAATTGTTGGCACGGCTTTCAAGGTTATCTTTTTCTGCTCTCAGGCGGTTATTTTCACCGTTGCGTGCAAGAATTTCCTGCTGTTTATTGATAAGTTCAGAGGCTGATACAGGTTCATTCGGCACGCCTTCGTATTCGGGCATTTCGGCGGCAAACTTTTTCTTTTGGTCTGCAATCTGACCGATAGCACGGCGCTCGTTATACACCTGTGTTTCCTGCGTTTCAAGCTCGTAAACTCTGTTGCCTACACCGATAATCTGCAGGAGCGTGTCAGCCTTTTCCTTGCCGGTTGCATTCATAAATTTCGGCAGGTCAAGAGCAAAGTTACTGACAAATGCGTCAAGCAAAGCCTGTCCGCCTTTGTTGCCTGCGATGTCAATTACTTTAAGACTGCTGTTCTTACCGCTACGCTCCACAACAATACCGTTTGAGAGCTTGATTTTTAGGTGTGGCGGAATTGTCGAACCCTCACGGTACGGAGCAGACGGAGCAAAACGATTACCGCCGAGAGCCCACGCAATTGCGTCAAGAACAGATGTCTTGCCCTGTCCGTTTTTACCGCCTAACACGGTAAGTCCGTTTTCGGTCGGTTCATAAGCAACCGCCTTTACTCTTTTTACATTTTCGATTTCAAAAGCTGATATTTTTACTGACATATTAAAGTCCTCCTTGACAATTCGCTTAAAATTGTCTATCATTTAATTAAGGTATTTTTCTTTGTCCGTTGAGGCTTTGCAGAGCTTCAGCGGATTTTTCTTTGTTATGTAAGGATATTTCATCGATTATGCTGACAATTAACTCTTTTTCTTCGCCAGAAAGTTCATAGCGAAGTTTTCGGGACATCGTTGCATCTGAAATTCCTAATTTATCGGCAATCTCCCAAAGATATACATTTTTTGATCTGGCATAACTCTTAATTTCAATATTTCTTGATGTTTTAAGATTTCGTTTTTTTGTTTTAGGTTTTTTTGTTTCAGCAATGTAATTGGTATTTAATGAACACTTTTTACATTTTAAGCAATTCTCGCCATTAACAAAATAACCGTCACATCTGTCATCCGTTTGCTTTGGTTGTGTAACAGCAACTTTAATAAGATGACAATTTTCAAGAGTTCTTCTTGTTCTCACTTTCATTTCACCTCCGTTACTCCCACACATTCAAAACCGAAGGATTCGGATTCTGATGATTCATAGGCTTTGAGCTTGCGTTTTAGCTCTCGGTTTTCGTGCTTGTAACCGCTTGACGCTGTTTTTTCAAGTGCAAGGTCTGTTCTTGCGTTTCTCAGCTCAATGCTGAGATGTCTGTTCTCTGCTCTGAGGTTTTCCACATCTTTGAGCAGTTTTCTGCGTGTCGGATAGTTTCTTAACCACATTTGTTACACTCCTTTCAACGGGTTTGAACCGAGAATATAATTGAGAAATGGTATTCTCGGAATACGGATAGATGTGCCGACTACAATTATATTGAATCCCAATTTTTCGGGTTCGTCCTTTGCCTGTTCACGCAAGTTTTGCGGAGCAACTCCAATAGCCTTTGCGGCATCTTCCGAGAGCAGATAGACATCACTGCTATCCATAATTTCTTTGATTTTTTTGTTCATCTGAACTGTGTCCATATAAACACCTCCTTAATTTTCGTTGGTAATTTTGTCTGAAACGATTTCGACTGATTCAACATCAGCAACGCTGAGAGCCAGCTTGAGCAGTACAACCTCGCTGACCGTTCGTGTTATCTGATAGCTTGTAACATACGGAATTTCTGTTCCGTCAATTTCAAGAAGAAACCTGTCCTTTGTGTCAATAAGTTTAAGTTTTGCCATTTTCTCACCTGCTTTTCGATATTTTATTATTTTATTGCTTTACACGACCTTAAATGTTATGATTAACTATGAAAGGGGGCGTAAATATGAATGATATTTTATCGTGGCTGACTTTAATAATATCCGCAGTTTCAACCTTATGCACTTTGGTTCTTTCTTGGATATTATTTAAAAAGGAACAGAACAAAACCTATCTGAAAGAACGATATGAATTAGTGATTTTCCCCATATTCAACCTGCTTGAAGAACATTTGTACAAAAAGGAAATTACTTTTGAAATTAAACAAGCCGTTGAAAAATGCGAAGATATTATTGCCGATAATAAACTTATCGCTGGCGGAAAACTCAGCTATGTATTTTCTCTTCCATTAGATAAAATTAACTTTCAAAGCATTTCAAAATTAGTCGACAAAGAATATGACGATTGTTGTTCTGCTTTAGGAATTCCTTTAAGACCGTTAGATAAAAAGATGTATACATACAAAACACGAAACATAAAAGTTTTGATATTAGGAATTACTAAATATTCAATGCCATTTATTGCAATTTCACTATTATCAGCAATTTTGATTGCATTATTTGAATACTTCTTTCTTAAAGGATAACCTCTGCTTTGATAAGCATTGCTGTAATCAGCAGAAATAAGATAATTGCGTTGAGAATAAACACTACAAACATTAAAAACTTGTTCAATTTTCATTCTCCTTTGCCCACTTAATCAGATCCATAATTTGAGCGTCGTGCTTATCAAGGTAGCTGTCTATTGTTTTATACAAATGGGCGGCTACTATTTTTATTGCTAATACTGCCGAAACAAAAGCTGTGCAAAGCATTAGCAGTCCTAAAATTATTATTACTTCCGTCTTTCTTCACCTCTTTTCAGCTAAGTCCGTTTAATGGGACTGCGATTGTGGTATTATTGATTGTGTTGCAAATATCTTTTGCAAATGTTATAATCGAGCAAAGGAGCTGATTATATGTGGGTAATAATTAGTGGTATTTTAGGCATTGCAGGCTTTTTAATATCTTTAATAAACCTGATTAACTATTTTGTTTCGCACAAAGTGAATTTGGAAATCACAATGCTTGAATACGCATACAAATTAGGCGTGCAGGGAAAGAAAAGACTTTTCGTTCATTATAAACTTAACAATAAATCGCAACTGCCTATTTCTGTTACCGACATTCAATTAGTTCTGAACGGCATAGAGTACACCGAAGATTACAACACCCACGAAGTTAATTCTTATCATCACAAGGCAAAAGGTGTTGATGAGTATGTTCCGACATACAATGAACATCTGCCTATCAATCTTGAATGCCTACATTCTCATTCGGGTTACCTCGTTTTTGTAATTCCTGAAGATAATTCTCCAAATCTCGATAAAGGTCTGACTTTTCAAATTCGCACCAATCGGAATAAGGAAGTACAAAAGAAAGTGTCATTGAATGAGGTGGTAACGCTCCGCTCCACTCTACCTTATCAAAAGTATAAAAATCTTTTTCTAAAGGATAAGGTGGAACATAAGGTGCACTGACAGTCTTGTTGACTGTTGGTGCTTTTTCTATGTTGAATAAATTATTAAAAAATCCCATTTTCTCACCCCCTTAATATAATAGTTGCATTTATGCGACAAACTGACTAAAAAAAATAGCCTGTGCCTCATCACCTGTTAATCCGAGAATTTGTGTGATAGCGTCTGCCTGCTTAATGGTAAAATCCTCACCACCGTTAGAAAGTTTACGATACATCGTACTTTTGTCGATACCGATACTTTCAGCAACCTTTTCAGGGGTTAATCTTTTCTCCTTGATAGCCCCTTTCAGCTTATCAACATTAGTCAATTTTATCACCTCCAGTTTTTATTGTGTTGCATTTCTGCGACAACTATATGATACCACCCTTGTAAGTTATTGTCAATATATTTTTCGCATTTTTGCAAAATTATTTTTATTTTTTCAAAAAGTAGTTGCATTTTTGCAACCGTTATGTTATAATACTGTACAGTAAAGGAACGGTGGCGGCTGTTTCGACTCCCTTGAGAAAGGGGGTGATTGCGTGGAATACATAGCTGTGATAGTAATTTTCACATTTTTTATTGTGTTCACCATAAAGAAATAACCGCCCTGTACTGCAATACAAGACGGTTATAAAAAATAATTAGTTTTTGAATAGCGGAACAGCTAAAGCCGTTCCCTTACTACCATTATAATACAACTTATTTTGCATTATGTCAATAACAATATATTGAAAAAAGGTGTTACTTATGACAATCGGCGAACGCATTAAAAAATTGCGAGAAGAAAAAAATATAACTGTTGATAAACTTGCCGAGCTGATAGGAAAGAACAGAGCTACAATATACAGATATGAAAGCAGCGAGATTGAAAAGTTACCAACAAGCGTATTAGAACCGCTTTGTAAAGCTTTAGGAACTACTCCTGCGTATATTATGGGTTGGGACGATAAAACACCGGAACAAGCAACCCCCCTTCCGCAAACAAATGTATTTATGCGACCGGTATATGACAGCATTTCGGCAGGGTTCGGAGTGATAGCTCAGGATGTGCCTGTTGACTATATGCCTACATACATCACCTGCCCCTCAGAACAGGATAAATATATATGGATAAATGTTCACGGTGATTCTATGAGCCCTCTGATTGATGACGGCAGTAAAATTCTTATTAAAAAGCAAACTTCCGTTGACAGCGGTCAGATTGCCGCAGTCCTCGTTGACGATGAAGAGGCTGTTGTTAAAAAGGTCCTTTACAACGATAACACCGTTGAGTTGCATTCAGTCAACCCCTACTATCCCCCACGAGTGTTCAAAAATAACGACGTCACCCGTGTTCAAATCCTCGGTCTTGTAAAAGAAGTCAGTAAATCGTTACAGTGAGAAAAGCTGTTTTACTGTAACAGTTAAATTTGTAAAAATATATTGATTTTGTGAATTTGTCGGTGTATAATTATACTCAATTCGTAAAAACAGCCTATTTTTACGAATTGCTTTTCTGATATATGCGTATAATTGTTAAATTACGGCATATAATACTTATTGGAGAGGTGATACATTTGGGGTATAAATCTTTAGATAAGCTGTTTTATTCTGAAAAAGAAAATTATGAAAAAATTTACAACGAAAGGTATAAAAGCGAATACGCAGTACACTTAGATTTTCTGATACACGATAACCCTGCTTTTTTTGTGATGATACCCGAATTTATAACGAAAATTCGTGACATTTATAAAACCGATAAGCAAATCAAAGCTTTAAGGGATTCATTACCCGAAAAAGCAATTGACCATTTCGCTATCAGATGTTTGGTTGATGAAATTGTAAAGACAAATGATATTGAAGGTGTTTACAGCTCAAGAAGAGAAATTAACAGTGTCTTGTCAGAACTGGAAACAAAGAGCCATGGGAAGCGTTTTATGGGGCTTGTGCAAAAATATCTTATGTTGCAAAAAAATGAAACTATGTCCTTTGACACCTGCGAAGATATCCGCAACCTGTACAATGATTTAGTATATTTTGAAATCGAAGAAGATAACCCGTCTGATTTGCCTGACGGTAAAATCTTCAGAAAAGATTCAACAAGCGTCCTCAGTGCAACGCAAAAAGAACTTCACAGAGGAGTTAATCCCGAAGAAAAAATTATAGAGTGTATGAATAAAGCGTTGGCAATACTTAATGACAAAAGCATTGAGTGTGTTTTCAGAATATCAATTTTTCATTACCTCTTTGGTTACATTCATCCTTTCTATGACGGCAACGGAAGAACATCCCGTTTCATCAGCAGTTACTTGTTGTCAAAAGAATTTGAATCAATTATCGGTTACAGAATGTCTTATTCTATTAAAGAGAACATAAACGATTACTACAAGGCATTCAAGGTGTGTAATGACCCGAAAAACAAGGGAGATTTAACTCCTTTTATAATTATGTTTACCGATATTATTGATGATTCGTTGCACAAGTTGGTGTACGCTTTGGAGAAAAGATTAGAGCAACTGACACATTACGGAAAGTGCATTATCTTTCTGCCTAAAGGCGCCGACGAAAAATATAGTGATCTGTATTTTTTGCTTATTCAGGCAAGTTTGTTTTCCGAAAGCGGAATAAGCACAAAGGAACTAATGGATGTTATGAAATTAAGCAGAAGTACAGTTACAAACAGGTTAAACACCCTGTCCGATTACGGTTTAATAATCAAAAAAACTTTAGGCAATATCCGTTGCTACAGTCTCGACATAGATAAAATAGATACAATAATGGAAGAGAAAAATAAATAAAAAAACCGCCCTGACCTGTTGGCGCAAGTCGGAGCGGAAATCACCACACAGGGTGCAGTGATACTACTAAAAGCAATAATATTGTATCACACTCCCCTGAATTTTTCAAGTTTTGAATATCAGGGGATTTTTGCACCCTTTTTTAAGCAAAAGGAGTGTATAAAATGAAACTGCCTAACGGCTACGGCTCTGTTTATAAGCTGAGCGGAAACAGGCGCAATCCGTGGGTTGCCTGCGTGACAATAGGCTACAACAAAGAAACACGCAATCAGGAACGCAGAGTTATAGGCTACTTTCCCAACAAGCCGAAAGCTCTGAACGCTCTTGCTGATTACAATCAAAACCCGTTTGATGTTGATTCGGCAAGACGCACTTTTTCAGAAATTCATGAACTTTGGTACAAGGAGTTCATCACTGAAGACACAAATCCGAACACCAAAAGACAGTATAATGCGGCATACAAACAATGCTCAATGTTATACAATCGCAAGATGTCCGATATAAAAATCATTGATATGCAACGAGTTCTCGACAACTGCAACAACGGTTATCAATCGGTTAGGCGAATTAAAATTCTGTTGAACAAAATCTACGAATACTGCATATTTCACGATATGCTCCATAACAATCTTGCAGAAAAATTGAAAATCAATGCCAAGTCAGATGAAACAAAACGAGCACGCAGGGAGTTTTCGGAAAGCGAAATAAATCTTTTGTGGGAATATTCAAATCTTGATTCGGTAAAAATAGTGCTTATGCTGATTTATTCGGGAGTGCGTGTATCTGAACTTCTCAATCTGAAAATTTCAAATGTAAACCTTGACGAACAGACTTTCTTTGTTGAAAGTTCAAAGACCGATTCAGGTGTACGAACCGTGCCTATAGCAGACAAAGTATTGCCGTTTTGGCAGAAATTCATCAGCGATTCTCAATGTGGATATGTTCTGAATAACACCAATGGCAAGCCGCTGAAATACGATAACTTTAAACGCAACTACTGGACACCTCTGCAAAATGATTTAGGATTTGACCACACCATACACGAAACAAGACACACCTGCATTTCAATGCTTGTATCGGCAAATGTGAACCACACAATCATCAAAAAAATAGTCGGTCACAAGTCGAAAATGGACTTGACCGAAAAGGTTTACACCCACATAAACCCAAAAGAATTAGTGAATGCAATCAACAAAATATAGTCTTATATTATCCTGAATTGTTCATAATTATGTTCCGTAGCTTACATATAGCTAACAAAATCCCCTATTTTCCCCATTCCTATCCCCCTTGCAAGTTACCCGCACCAACAGCCGTTTCTTATGCAGGGACGGCTGTTTTGTACCACATTTTCGGTCTGTTTTATGGTGATTTTCAAAATATTTGAATTAATTTTGAATAAAAAACGAAAATTATGTTGACAAATCCGAAAATATGGTATATAATAATCAAGCTGTTGTTATTAAACAACATTTCGAGGTGTAGCTCAGTTTGGTAGAGTGCTTGGTTTGGGACCAAGATGCCGCAGGTTCAAGTCCTGTCACCTCGACCATAGAAAAAACCGCATTAGAAAGCCAGTTTTTAGCTTTTTGGTGCGGTTATTTTTTATATCTTTTTAACGCTAAAATACACCGAAATACAGAAAAAAACAGGTAAAATGTTAGGCAAATGCAAGGCAGGAAAAGTCAGATATAATCGGTACTTTCAGGCTTTCAAAAAATGCGATATTATGCAAAATCATTAAATTTACAAATAACAAACTCCCCTCACTCGCTTTTTTATGGCGGATGAGGGGAATATTTTTGCAATTATGTGTTTGTGTTTGTCAAGACATTAAGAATGTTCTTTAGGTTTTAATCAGCTGAGTGCCTTTTTTGCGTTGGCGATTTTGCTGTCTTTTGCTCTGATACTGTCATTGATGAGATGATAGATAGCATTGATTGTCTTCTCGCCGACAATGCCGTCAACTGTAACTTTACCTGCTCTCTGTGCCTCTTTTACAGCTTTCAGAGTACCGTCCCCGAAACCGTTTGAATTATCGACTTTCGTCTTGATGATACCCATATTGTAGAGTG
>ENA-OYVV01000140-OYVV01000140.1-human-gut-metagenome-genome-assembly--contig:-NODE-140-length-33762-cov-6.534518_pt1 | contig 33762 bp, 33 predicted proteins | sample MGYA00244164_ERZ653385 | MGnify/ENA primary metagenome ERZ653385 (study PRJEB26926, sample SAMN06165153) | human gut metagenome | biome: ENVO:00009003; feature: ENVO:2100002; material: ENVO:00002003... | reverse complement strand
ACGAGATGCAGCGTAGTCTCGTGGGCTCGGAGATGTGTATAAGAGACAGATCCCGTGATTGCCATTTTGATTTGGTTGGGCGTGTATTCGTAAACTTCGTCGCCGATAAGTTTCACCGCGGTCAAAAGCATAACGCCGCGCGCCTCGGCAACCGAAATGCCCGTCGTAATGTTTTTTGAAAAGAACAGTTCCTCAACGGAAATCTGCGACGGCTTGTAAGTTTCGATAAGCGTGGTTACGCCTTGTTCGATTTTTGAAAGCCTTACGGGCAGCGTGTCTTCTTTGGGCGTGGAAACGATACCGTAGTCAATGACGGTATAAACGCCCCTTTCAAGATTAATCACACCGAAGCCCATTGTTGCAAGCCCCGGATCCAAACCCATAATTATCATAAATATTATAATATATTGTATTATAAAAAAAGTCAACCGCAAGTTATAGCGGTTGACGTAATTTTAAGGCATAATCGTCAAATTATTTTGTTTACGATTTCGTCGCGGTACTTCGTGACGACGGCGTCGGTCAGGTTTCTTTCCGACTTTTCGACGGTGAGTTCGGTTTCGTAAACGATGTCGGCGGGACTTCCTGATAAGACGAATACCTTATCGCCCATTAAAAGCGCGTCGTAAACGTCGTGCGTCACGAGGACGACGGTGCGCCCGTCGCGCCCCCAAAGTTCCAGAAACTTTTTTATCAGTCGGGTTTTCAGCGACACGTCCAGACCTTTGAAAGGTTCGTCCAGAAGCATGACTTCGGACGGGCACAAAAACGCCCGCGCCATCTGCACGCGTTGCGCCTGACCACCCGAAATTTCCGTCGGCAACCTTTTCAGAACGTCGGAGATTTCCAGAAGTTTTGCCATATCGTAAATTGCATTTTTTCGCGCGGTTTTGTCGGGAATTGCGTTTTTTAAGACAAAATCAAGGTTTTTTTCAACCGAAATTGTTTTTACAAGCCTGTCGTTTTGAAAAATGTACGACACGTTTTTTGGCATATTTTCAATCTCGCCGTCAAAACCTGAAAGCCCCGTAAGAGCGTTTAACAGCGTGGTTTTCCCGACGCCGCTCGCGCCAAGCACCACGTTGATTTTGCCGCCTAAAAATTCGGCGTTGAAATCTTTATAAATTTCCTTATCGGGATACGAAAACGAAAAGTTTTTGAAAATAATATCTTTCATCTTGTTTTCTCCCAGATTTTTTTGAATATTGACACGACCGCTTCCAACACGAACGCGAACACGATTGCGACAAGCGTCCAGGCAAGCAGATACGCGACGTCGAAACTTGCGTTTGCCGTATAAATTTTGCTGCCGATACTTTTCGGGACAAAGGTCAGAATTTCAGCCGCGATAATAACTTTGAACGTGAGCGACAACGTCGAACGCGCGTTATCGAAAAGGTTTGGCGCAATAGACGGCAGATATACGTTTTTCACGACGTCGATTTTTTTCACCTTATAAATTTTCGTCATTTCGATAAGGTCTTTGTCAACGCCCGAGAGCGCGCTATAAATCGCCGTGAACAATATCGGGAACGCAATCAGAAATCCGACGACGAAAGCAAGCGTTTCATTGCTGTAAAACGCATACAAAATAAGTATGACCGCAACCGTCGGCGCGGCGCGTAAAAACGAAACAACGGGGTTTATCACACGATATACGGGGATTAAAACCATAGATATTGCGGCAAGTACGAATGCAATCACAAACGACGCCGCAAAACACCGGAGAGTTCGAAGCACGGAAAATCCGACCGCGCGCCAGAATCCCGCCTCTCCCCCGAGCGTGAAAAATTCTTTAAGCACGACGTCGGGGGACGGCAGTATAAGCGGCTTGTTTTTGACTTTCGCCACAATCGCCCATATCGCAATCACAAGCGCGAACGCGATGAGCGGATAAAGTATGTCGAAAAATATCTTTTTCGTTTTTTCGTTTTTAAGAAAACTTTTCATTAAAACATGTTGACGGTATCCCAGTTTACGCCGGGCGCAAGGTTTTTAAGAAACGCCAGAATTTCCGCTTTCTTTTCGGCGGTGAGTTTTTCGGCGTTTACGTTGCATTTCGCAATCGAAGGCGTGGGGAACGCCGCCGATTCATAAGCGTTTGCTTTCATAAAGTCGTTCACACTTTGCGGATTGTTTTTCACCCATTCTTTGCTTGCTTTAAGCGCGGCGAAAAGCGCGTCCATAAACGCTGTGTCGGAAGCAAGGCTCGACTTCACGAAAATGCCGGCTTGAGGATAAGTTTCTTTGCCCGAAACTTTTTTGTATTCCGCCTGCAAATCCATTTGCGCGTTGAATCCGAACTTTATTTTGAAAGTCGTTGCCGCGGGCTCGCCCACGACCGCATAATCGACCCTGCCGTTTTCGACGGCTGTTTTTGCCTGCAATCCGTCGCCGGCATATTGGACGTAAACGCTGTTTTCAGACACATTTTCCGGGCTGTCGACGATATTTATATTGTTTTCTTTCAGTATATATCTGAAAACAAGCCCGGGCACGCCCTGCTGTCCGATGCAAGCAATCTTTTTGCCTTTAATATCGTCGATTGTCAAAGTTGTTGCCGTTTCGCTTTTTCCGACAAGATAAAGACTGCCGTCAACCGCGACGCTTACGAGTTTGTAGTCCGCACCCTTGTTTATAAGGGTTGCGCCTGCATTCACGGGCATAATCACAAGGTCGGAAAGCCCCGCCTGCATCTCTTTTGCGATATTACTCGGATTTACGATTTTATAGTTTACGTTTTTGCCCGAAATCGACTTATTGTCCGTGATAAGCCTTGCGATTGCAAGCGCGGGAGTGCCTTCGGGTACCGCAAACGTCAACGTTACATCGTTTCCGTTGCCTTTGTTGTTGCCTTTATTGCAAGCGGTCAGAAGCCCGATTGACAAAACAAGCGCGACAAGCAACATTACTGCCGTAAGTTTCTTTTTCATTTTTTTGCTCCTTTTTGGTTTAATTTATATCAACGCTCGTGAGCGCGGATTTTACGAAAACGTTTTTGATTTTGCCTAGTTTCCCGGTGAGCGCGGATATTTCCTCAACGCTGCCTTTGACGACGACGGAAATTGCCGAAAAACCGCTTTCGCGGTCGGGAAGCCCCATTCGACCGAGTATGATTTCGGAATTTTCCGACAAAACTTTCTGCACTTCGGAAGCGACGTCCCTGTCTTCAACGACGATGCCCACAACGCCCAGTCTTTTCATATTTTCTCCTTAAAAAAATCGGCATGCCGAAAAGCAAGCCGATAATAAACATATTATGCTTAAAACTTACTCTCCGACAAATCATCGATTAGGTTTTATTATGGTTATATTATACCATATTTATTAAAGTTTGTCAATTATTTCACATACGGCATACGCCGTCTGCTATTGCCGCGTCGAAAACAGCCTTGGACACTGCAACTTTAACTCTTTTGTCAAAAGGTTTCGGAAGAATGTTGTCAGCGTTAAGTTCGTCGTCGGAAATAACGCCGGCGATTGCTTTAGCTGCGGCGATTTTCATATTTTTCGTGATTTTTCGCGCTTTTGCGTCAAGTGCGCCGCGGAAAATTCCCGGAAACGCCAGAACGTTATTGACCTGATTCGGAAAGTCGCTGCGCCCCGTGCCGACAACCTTTGCGCCCGCCATTTTCGCGACGTCGGGCAAGATTTCGGGCGTCGGGTTTGCCATGGCGAAGATAATTGCGTCTTTGTTCATGGATTTCACCATATCCGTCGTCAATAAATTGCCTTTCGACACGCCGATGAACACGTCCGCGCCTTTTACGGCATCGATAAGATTTCCGCGAACGTCTTCCTTATTAAAAGTTTCCGCAAGTTCTTTCTTGTGCCATTCCATATTATCGCGCGAGGGATAAAGTATGCCGTATTCGTCACAAAGCGTGATATTTTTTGCGCCGAAGTCCCTCAAAAGCCAGGTTATCGCAGTGCCGGCAGCCCCCGGACCGTTCACGACGATTTTCACGTCTTTTATGTCTTTATTCACGATTTTCAAGGCGTTTATAAGCCCTGCAAGGACGATTATCGCCGTGCCGTGCTGATCGTCGTGGAATACGGGAATATCAAGTTCATCGTTAAGTCGTCTTTCGATTTCAAAGCAACGGGGACTTGCAATGTCTTCAAGGTTTATGCCGCCGAAACTTATCGAAATGTTTTTCACGATATTTACGATTTCGTCGGAATTTTGCGTGTCAAGACAAATCGGAAACGCGTCGACGTCGCCGAATTCCTTAAACAGTACGCATTTCCCTTCCATAACGGGCATTGCGGAAAGACCGCCAAGGTTTCCAAGCCCCAGAATCGCGCTGCCGTCCGACACGACCGCGACAAGATTACCGCGCCGCGTATAAACGTATGAGTTTTCGGGATTTTTTGAAATTTCAAGCGTAGGCGCGGCGACTCCCGGCGTATATGCCGTTGCAAGACTTTCGGCGTCACCGACTTTCACCCTTGAAATAACTTCGATTTTTCCTTTGAGTTCCTCGTGCAGTTTCAATGATTTCTGATTGTAGTCCATATTACACCTCAAATCGTATAATATCATTTTTAGCATTAAAATGCAATTTCTTGCGGTATAATAATTGACTTTTGTCGAATGTATGTATTATACTTTTACTCATTAAACCATTAAACAGGAAGATGTTATGAAACAAACTTTATCGTCAGCGTTCAACGCAAACGCCGCGGTGCTTTACGTCATAGCGGCGGTGGTAATTTTATACGTACTCGCGCAATCGATATTCTTCCTTGTCCGCGCCGTTAAACAATCGAAAAAAATCGGCATGGACAAAGGCGTTATCAGGCGCACTGCACGTCGTGCCGCAATATTTTCAATCGCACCTGCAATAAGCATTTTCATCGGTGTGGCGGCTCTCGCGCCGAAACTCGGGATTCCTTTGCCCTGGCTTCGTCTGTCGGTCATCGGAAGTCTTGTGTACGAAACGTCGGCTGCCGAAATCGGCGCAAAGTCGATGAATCTTCCGTGGGACAGTTTTTCCGCGTCGACAATCACCGCAGAACAGTTCGTAACAATCGCAATGATAATGAGTATCGGTTGTCTTCTTCCGCTCATACTCGTTGCCTTTTTCACGAAAAAGTATTCGTCGGGAATGCTTAAAATGGAAAAGAAAGACAAAAAATGGGGCGAAATCCTTTCAACCGCAATGTTTATGGGCGTCGTAAGCTGCTTTTTCGCAACGAACTTTACAAAAGTTACAAGCGGGCTCGAAGGCTGGATTCCCGTTTTCATTATCCTGATTTCCGCGGCGGTAATGCTCATATTCGGCGCAGTTCAGAAACTCACGAAGTGGCGTTGGATCAACGACTACGCCCTGCCGGTTTCGATGATTGTGGGCATGGTTTGCTCAGTCCCCATCTACAACGCCATAGTTTAAGAGGTGCATTATGAAAAACATTTCAAGAAAAAATAAATCGTATTCCGAAAACACTCATTTTTATGGCAGAATTTGGAGCATAGTATCCGTTGTCATGATGATGGTATTCCCCATTGTCGCGGGCATCGTCTTTGACGCGTGGCCGACGGCTTCGGCAATCGGTATCGGCATTATGGGTATCCTTATTTACTGGGCTGCCGGCGCGGTGGAGTTTATCAGTTACACCCCGCTTCTCGGCGCGACCAGCATTTATCTCGGTTTTGTTACGGGCAACCTTTCCAACCTGAAAGTACCCTGCGCGCTGTCTTGCATCGACGCGGAAAACGCAAAATCGAACACGGACGAAGGCGACATCATCGCAACGGTTTCGACCGCAGTTTCGTCCATAGTAACGATTCTCGTTATCATTATCGGCGTTATCCTTATCGCGGCGACGCCCCTTGCCGACCTTCTTGCAAAACCCGCGGCGCAAAAAGCGGCGGATTACCTGTTGCCCGCACTCTTCGGCGCGCTTGCCGTCGTGTACGTTTCAAGAAATCCGAAAATTGCTTTCCCTCCGGTTATACTTATGGTTGCGTTATGTATTGCAATTCCGAAAATTGAGAGTATAATAAGTATATTGGTGCCCTTCGTCGCGATCTTCACCGTCGGCGTCGCAAGGATTATGTACAAAAAAGGCTGGCTCGGCAAGAACGAACCCGAAAAAACCGCGGTCGACGTCGAAACGAACAACGTCGCGCTTGACACCGAAGACACCGATAAATTTATCGACGAACTTGATAATAAATAATTTTTACAGGTGATATATATGTCAAAAAAAGTATTTATCAACGCAAATTTGTGGGACGGATACGCCGATAGCGTTTTCAAAAAATGCGCTGTCTTCGTTGACGGCGACAAAATCGCAAAAATATCTTACGACGAAAAACCCGACGTTTCGGGATACGAAGTCATCGACCTTAACGGCAAATACGTTACGCCGGGACTTGTCAACCCCCACGTTCACCTTTTCGGCACGGGTATGCCCAGCAAGGTAATTTCGGGCGGCGGCGCACAAAAACTCGTGATGAAAATCGTGAAAACGAAACTCGGCGACAAAATCCTTGACGCCCTTGTAAAAAGCGCGGCAAGACAACAGTTATTAAGCGGCGTTACGACTCTGCGAGCAGTTGGCGACTTCAAATATTCAGACGTACGCCTTCGCGATAAAATCAATTCGGGCAAAGTGCAAGGTCCTCGCCTTCAAGTGTCGGGCCCCGCAATCACCGTTCCCGGCGGACACGGCGACGGCACGTTCTCAATGACTTCCGACACCCTTGACGGTCTGCGCGCGCTTGTCAGACAAAACAAGGAACGCGGCGTCGACTTCATTAAAATCTGCGTCACGGGCGGCGTAATCGACGCAAAAGTCAAAGGTGAACCCGGCGAAGTCAAAATGAGCCTTGAACAAACCAAAGCGGTTGTCGACGAAGCGCATAAGCTCGGTCTTCGCGTCGCGTCGCATACCGAAAGTTTCAAAGGCGTTGAAATCACGGCGGCGGCAGGCGTCGATACCGTTGAACACGGCGCACCCTTAACCCCCGAAATGGCTGCCGAAATGAAGGCGACGAACTCCGCAATGGACGTTACTTATTCCCCCGCGCTCCCCTTAAAAATGCTCGATCCGTCAATTACGCTCCTTGATCCGATTTGCGTGTACAACACCGAAATTGTTGTGAGCAATATGACGAAAGGCGCGAAAAACTGCATCGACGAAGGCATACTTCTCGGCATGGGCACGGACAGTTCCTGCCCGTTCGCAACGCAATACAATATGTGGCGCGAGGTCGTGTTCTTCCAAAAATGCGTCGGCGTGTCGAACGCGTACGCTCTTTCCGTCGCAACGCTGAACAACGCAAAACTTATGGGACTTGATAACGTGTGCGGCACTGTCGAAGAAGGCAAAAGCGCGGATATGATAGTGATGAGCAAAAACCCGCTTGACGACCTTACGGCACTGCGCGATCTGGACAAAGTTATCGTCCGCGGCGAAGTCATCGACAAACCTTTGCCGAAGCGCAACGAAACCATCGAAAAGGAACTCGATGAAATTACAAAAAAGATTTAATTTTTGATAAAACATAACAAAAATCCCGCAAAATTTGCGGGATTTTTTGTATAATTTGTTTTTTTATTTGAAGTTTGTAAGGACGTTTCTGTAAAAGTCAACGCCTTGCGCGAGGGAATCGACTCCGATACGCTCGTTGTAGCCGTGGCACGCGCCGAGTTCCTCGAGACTTACCAAAAACGGAGTGAAACGGAGCGCCGTGCTACAAATGTCCTGCATATATCTGCAATCCGTGCCGCCCGCGATAAGGTAAGGCGCAAGGACGGTATCGCCGTACGTTTTGTTGATCATATCGACGGTGAATTTATAGCCTTCCGACTTCGTATCGGTGCAGGGACTTGCGTCGCGCGTGTTCAGAACCTCGATTTCGATATCGTATTTTTTGGCGACTTTTTCAAGTTTTTTCATGCACTTATCGTGCCCTTCCTGCGGCGAGAAACGAAGGTTTGCAAGTACCCATGCCGCGTCGGGGATATTGTTGCTTGCGTGGCTGCCTTCCGCCATCGTGAACACCATCGTCGTGGACAAAAACGCCTTGACCTGCGACGAAAGACTGTCGGGCAACACTTTAAGAGCAAGCGGCAAAATATGATATGCGTTTTTTACAAGCGGACGAAGCGCGGGCTTTACAGCTTTTGAAAGATCCTTGAAAAGTTCTTTCAGAATGGGCAATACTTTTACGTCGAAAATATTGTGCTTTTCATTGTAAAGAATAAATTTTGCAAGGCGCACGAACGGCGTGTTTTTGGGCGGCGCACTGCTGTGTCCGCCTTTGCTTCTGGCGATGAATTTGAAGTCGGCAAAGCCTTTTTCCTGAACGCCGATAACGCCCGCATTTTTGACAAGGAATTTTTTGAACGGTTCTTTTGAAACCATACCGCCGCCCTCGTCGATGACAAGCACGGGTTTTACTCCCAACGTTTCGGAAAGATATTTGGCTTCCGCAATCGCACTGCCGCCCGAGTTTTCCTCGTCGTCGCCATAGCAAAAATAAATATCCTGTTCGGGCACGAAGCCTTCGTTTATGAGTTCGTTTGCGGCGACCATACTGCCAAAGACCATGCACTTGCAGTCGACCGCGCCGCGCCCCCAGATTTTCCCTTCTTCGATTGCGCCGCTGTAAGGCGGATATTTCCAACCTTTGGGATCTTCTTCGGGAACGACGTCCTGATGCGCCATAAGTACCAGCGGACGGTCGTGTTTTTTGCCCTCCCACTTGATAATCATTGCGTTGTTGCGGACGTTGAAACGCGGAAGCTTTGAAAATTCAGGCGCGATTTCCCACATTACTGCGTGCAAATCGTCAAAGTGTTTCTGCTCGCAACCCGTTACGGTCGGACACTGCAACATACGCGAGAATTGTTTTGCATACAAATCTTTTTTTTCGTACGACATAAGTTTCTCCTTATAAATTTCTCCTTAAAACTTTTTATCTTTGAAGTAATAGATTTCGTCTTTTTCGGATATTTCGCGAAGGACGCGCGCAGGGTTACCGACAGCGACGACGTTGGACGGAATATCTTTGGTGACGACCGCCCCCGCGCCTATGACCGAGTTGTCGCCGATGGTTACGCCGGGCAATACGTTCACGCCCGCGCCGATCCATACGTTATTCCCGATTTTCACGTCGGCGTTGTATTGAAGACCTTTCAATCGACACTTCGGGCTCACGGGGTGTCCCGCGGTGATTATCGAAACGTTGGGTCCGATCATTACGTTGTCGCCGATTTCGATTTTCCCGTCGTCGACGAGCGTAAGATTAAAATTACTGTAAAAGTAATCGCCGATGAAAACGTGCTTTCCGCCCCAGTTCGCGAAAAACGGCTGCGTCACGACAGGTTGTTTTCCGATCGAGCCGAAGCATTTCCTAAGATACTCTTCTTCGCGCTTATCGCCGTACGGCAATGCGTTGTAGGCTTTCATCGCGTTAAGATACTCAAACTGTTCGGAAACGAGTTCTTTGTCGTTGGGGTCGTAAACCTGCCCCGCAAGCATTTTTTCCTTGTTTGTCATAGCCGTTAAATCGAGCCTGTTGACCTTCCTTCTCTGAGGTTTTTATAAAGCGCGCCCGTTTCCTGGAAGTCAAGTTTTTTCTCGGAATCGGGACCGATCTGGTAATTGCCCTCCTTATAACTGTACACGTACAGCGGATAACGAACGTAAGGTTTCAGTACCGAGTTGAACGCAATCTGGAATAAGCCGGTAAGCGACGATCCCGTGATCGTGACCGAGTGTCTTGCGTATCCCGCATTTTCAAAGTCGCGTACTATGCCGTCGGTAACGGGCGAGGTCATGCCAAGAACGGCGATGCCGAGATGCACGTATTCCTGACCGTTGAAAGTATGCCTTACTCCTGAATATTCGGGCTGTAAAAGTTCGTTTGCGATAATTTGCGCGCCTGTCGTGCCGACGATAGCGTCGACGCTTTCAATGCCTGTTGACGGAACCAATCCGCTTGTCGACGAAAAGTCTTCGATATTGATCCAGTTGTAAATATCAAGGAAGCCTTCAACGTTGATAAAGTGATCCTTGTATCCCGTTTTTTTCATATCTTCCCACGTCGAGCCTTCGGGATAACCAATGATATTGCCGCTTTCGTCTTTTCTGTTTTTGTCCCTTTCAAAATCCGTCTGCACGAAAATCGGCATAAGCGCGCTGTGCGTGAATACGGTATTTTTCAGCGTAACGTTTGCAGGGAGTCTTCCGTACGTCGAGGTGTTGCCCGACATCGGGATAAACAACGAGTTCGCCGACGAGTTTCTGAAAATGCAGCCTTCGATATTGACGTCCGCGCCGGCGATTTCCATGACGGTTTTTGCGTTCTCGAAAATGCAGTACTTGAACGAGATGTTGTTTATCGTTTCGTTATTTTTCGTTTCGTCGTCGTAATTCTCGATTTCGTGCAGAATCCTCACGCATCTTCTGGATTTTTCCCATTGTTGAAGCCCGTTCTTTGCATCGGGATCGTTGTATCCCATACGCAAAATCGTGTTTTCGACGTGAACGTTGCTTGTCTCGATTTTCAACAATTCATTGAAATAATCGTTTTTGCGGTCAATCATATCCTGTTCGTTGTAGCATACGATAAAGCCGTTGCCGTACATGCTCGTGCTTTCCTGCATAGTAATTCTGGACGCATCCGTATTGTTGTCCGCACGAATTTCAAGTTTGCCGCCGGCAGTAGAATCCTTGACGTAAATCGCAACGCTTTCTTTTTTCTCGTGCAACGCCTTTTTCAGTTGCGTTTCGTTGCTGACGGTATAGCCGTCGATGACGTTCAGCACGTACGTTGCGACGACGGGCATGTTGTCGTACATCGGATATTTTGCCTTTATGGTAATTATTACCTTGTTTTTAAGCCCTTTCTTTTCGTCGGGCATTTTATCATTCAGGACAAGTTTATTGTAACTGCCTTTTTCGTCCGAGAATTTGGCAATGCTTTCGTCGGAAGTCGAAAACTCAAAGTTTTCAAAGTCAACGTCCTTCGGATAGTTGAAGTCCATATAGAACGAATAAGGGGAAGTTTCGGTGCAATCGGCGTTGAAAATCTTGTTGCCGAACACCGTTTCTGCGGCGACACCTCGTTTTGCGTCGGTGGCGTTCAAAGCAAGGTTGATTGCAAAGACCGGCGTAACGACTTTGAGTTCGACCGTGCTGCAAGTTTTATTTGTCGTTCTGTCTTTCGCCAGAATTTTGACGTCGCCTTCCTTGTTAGGCTCAATCATAGCGATATTTCCGACGTTGCTTTCTTTGCCGGTTTGGTCATATTGTTTGATATTGACGATGGGCGAACCGGGGGTCATATCGTTTGACGAGAATTCCACCTCGGGTACGCCCGCTTTTTCGCGATAAACGACTTCAAGGTAAATCGGCAGACCGCGTTTGACGATATATTCAACCTCGTTGCCGTTTTTGTTGTAAAGTTTTTGAAGAAGGATATCGTAGTTTTTGAAAACGATATCGTCGTCGCTGAGCGCGTCGACCTTGATTGCCGAAAACGTTTTGCCGTTTACGGTAACCGTGGCGACCGTTGCGTTTTCGTCAAAATTAAGCGTTCCGTCCGATGAAAGCGTGCCGCCCGCGACTTTTACAGACGTGAAATCGCTCACGTTCATATAGTTTTTGACGTTGACAGTAGTGTCCGCGGTATAGCAGTAACTTTCACCCTTGAAAACGCCGTTATTTACTTTCACTTTGACGGACGTTCCGATGCCGGTGTCGTTTGAAGAAACCGAAATCGTCGTTTCGCCCGCGCCTTTTGCCGTAAGGATACCGTTTTTGTCAACTTCGACAATTCTTTCGTCGCCGGACTTCCAGGTTACCGTTTTATTGCGTGCGCCGCCGGGCGTGAAAATGGGGTTGACAAGAAGTCTTTCGCCCTTGTCCAAAGAAATCACGTCTTTTTCGGAAAGTTTGCTGCTGCTTCCGTACGGCATAAGTTCGATCTTTGTGACCTTGTCGCCGACGACCTTTACGGAGCACGTTGCAAATTTATTGCCTTCTTCCGTCGTAACTTTCACGATGAACGAGCCGTAGCCGTAAACCGTAACGACGCCGTTGTTGTCGATCGTTGCGATGTCGATATGGTTTGTTGCGATATGTTCTTTCAGTTCTTTGTCGGACAAATCGGCACAGTCCTGACAGGGATCGTCTTTTGCGTAAACGAACGGAATGTCGCTGTGTTGTTCTTCGATTGACCAGGTGAGATTGTGGTTTTTCGCAAGGCGCGGATAAACGGTCGCTTTCAACGTGTCGATTGTGTTGCCGTTGTCAAGCGAAAATTCGATATTGTTTTCGTTAAGTTCCACCCTGTCAACGGGCAGATATGAATTTTTGGAAATAATGTTTGTGGTGAGAAGTACCGACGCAACGATAATAATCGGGATAAGAATCAGTACTCCGATAAGGACTTTTTTCATTAAGCCTCCGAGGTAATTTGTTTCTTTGATGACTTTGATATTATACCACTTACTTAAAATTAAGTAAAGAAATATACGATATTACTATTTTGCGCGCATAAAGATAAAACGTCGGAAAACCCGACGTTTAATACTATTTTGTTGCAAAAAATTGAATATTTTTCAAAATAATCGGATAATTTCACCGTTTTCCCTATTATTTTGTCAAAAAACAAGCGATGAAAACCGAAAACTATCTGTCCGTTTCAAAAAAGGATTTATGCTCGATATCGTCAAGCGGTAGCATTTTCGTGTCGAACGTGCCGTCGTCGTAAATTTCGATAATCGTACCGCCGCGCTCAGTATGACGTTTGTCGATGCCCTTATATGCAAGATAATCGACGCTCATTCCGTACGTCAGACGAATACCCTTATAAGTCAAAGAAAGCGTGTTCAGATGGTCGTGTCCCATAAACATGCCTTTGCAGCTTCCGAACTTTACCATTTCGTTGAAAAATTTGCCCTCGACGGTCTTCGGGTATCCGAAATAATTGTCCTTTTCACCGACGAATCCGTGATGATAAATTACGCTCTTGTCGCCGCGATAAAACTTCTCCCACGCTTCCCGAAACTCTTTTGGCGGGATATGGAAAAACGCAAGCGAATTTACTTCTTCGGGTTTTTTACCACACTCCGCGCCGATAATTTTAATCGTGTTTTTATACCATTCGATCTGGTCGTCGTGAATAATATCGAAACCGCTGAAAAAGTTCCAGGTAAGATAGGCGTTGCTGTCGATAAACATAAGCACGGTGTTGAGAGTGCCGTCCTCGTTCAGCACAGGGATATGATAATTTCCGTCGCCCGTCAGGTTTTCGTCGCCGTGGGAAAAATAACAATTCTTGCACGAAGAATAAAAATCGCCGATCTTTTTCTTGCTTGCCGTCGCCCAGACTTCGCTGTCGTGATTGCCGAAAACCACCGTCCAGGGTTTTCCGAGTTTTTCCATACAGGCGGCGAATTTTTTGCTGGATTTGAGGTTGTTGAAACTGCCCTGCAAAAGCCAGGGAATGGGGTACACCATATCGCCCGTTACGATGACGAAATCGGCGTCCGAAGCGTTCACGATTTTTTCAACCGCTTGAAGCGCGAGCTTGTCTTTTTTTCTTGTCGAAAACGAGCCGCCGATATGAATATCCGTGAGCTGCAAAATTTTAAGCGGCACACCTTTTTTCTTCGTAATATTTGTAATTCCGTTGATATTTTCGATTTTTGCGTTCATTTTCGTTCAATTTTTGTCATTTTCGGATTCGTCGTTTTCAACGGTGCCGAACGCACTTCCGAACTCTTCATCAATCTTTTCGTCGCTTACTTCGACCACGTTTCCTTCATCGTCCAGAACCTGCGGAACAACGACGTCTTTTTCATCGACTTTGCCGTAAAGTTCGGCGACAAGCGCATCCCTTTCCGCGGTTTCTTCGTCGTTTAGAGCGACGCCTTTCTTCCTTGCGTCGATGAAATATCTTATTCTTGCAAGTTTCTTGTTGTCGACCTTATACTTGAACGACGCGTAAAGCGCGATGGCGATAAGTATGGCAACTGTGATACCCATAACAAGCCTTATTGCAAGCAATGCAGTGTCCGACTGCTGAATATAAACCGTTGTGTCGCCGGTGTCGTTTTCCTTATATCCGCACCAGCCGAGAATCCAGCCGACCAAGCCGACCGCAAGCGCGCCGCCGACCTTTCTTGCAAGCGTCATCATGCCGCTGTACGTACCGGTTGAGCGGTCGCCCGTCGCCATTTCGCCGACGTCGACGGTATCGGGGAATATAATCCACGGCATCATCTGCGCGCCGCCAAAGCCCAGACCCATAATAAGCGCAACGATGGGGATAAGAATCGGAGGCGTCCATGAAGGCTCCATAATCGCAAACATTATGCCGCCGAAAATGTAAAACGGAAGCCCCATGCGGAATGCGAACTGTTTGCTCTTCTTGTCCATCATTTTGCGAGCCAGCGGGAACATTACGACAGCCGCAACCATAAGCGGCGCTATAATGAACATCGACGAAATATCCATGCCGAAAAGTTTCTCGCCGTGCCACACGTCTGTTGCGTAAAATACCGCAAGCGCGCTTATCATATCCATACAGGCAAACGCCGAAACGTACATTACGATATGCCAACGATACGACCTGTTTTTATAAGGTTTTGCGTAGCTTTTTACAAATTGTTTTGCATTGAATTTTTCAACCGCCGTCGTGGGTTTGATACGCTCTTTTACGAAAATCGAGCAAATTATAAGCCCTCCGCCGAAAAGCGTGCCAAAAATAATCGAAATCGAAAGCCAGAATTCCGTCGTATTGATGTGCGGCATGAACAGCCAGCCGTCTGCGGAAATCAAAGATTCGATAAACAAAAGCGGCAATACGTACGCAAGCCCCGAAGCCGCGGCGGTAAAGATAAGTTTCACCGTGTTGGCGTTGTTTCTTTCACGGAAGGACGGGGATATGTCGCTTGACATCGAACAGTACGGAACCTGCGACAACGTCGAACAAGTGTTCCATAATAAATACATTATCAGCATATACGCGATAAATCCGTTTGTCGAAACGCCCCAGTCTTTCACGGGCATAAACAGCAGGAATATCGACACGATAATCGAAATGCCGCCCGCAAACATATACGGCTTGCGTCTGCCCCATCTGCCGCGCGTGTTGTCGCTGATAAAGCCCATCACGGGGTCGGTAACGGCGTCCCACAACTTCGCAATCATAAATATCGTCGTCGCGATTTTCATCGGGATGCCCATCGTCGTCATGTATTTGACAAGAATACACGACATCAGCGCAACGCCGCCGCCGTCCATAAGACCGCCTATGCCGTAACAAATTTTCTCTTTAAGCGGCACTCTGTCTTCGGGCACGATATAGTTCGCGTCGCCGGGGACAGCCACCTGTTTTTCCTTCTTCTTCACGTTGTACCTCATACAAAAAGATATATTAATAATATCATATCATTTGTTTTGACACAAGCAACAAAAACCTACTTGCCGATTTATCTTTTGTTAAATTTCCGCAAAGTTTCAAAAACCAAACAAAAAACCGAACCGTGTCGTTGGTGGAAAACCCAAGAATTTGAACCCAACCATATAAAAACGCACACCAAATCGGTTGTGCGTTTTTTGTTTGCGCTTAATTATTATCCTAACAGTTCTTTTTTCTTGCGTTGAATTTTTGGTTTATTTATTTTATCGGTGAGGTAATAACTCATATCAAGTAGCATTTTGATTTTGTCGTCGGGGATGGTGCCGTCAAGCGCAACCGTTATCCAACTGCCCTTTGACATGTGGTAGGCGGGGAAAAATCCGCTTTCGCACAGGAGCGAGCCGACAAGAACCGAGTCGCACTTCAAATTCACGACGTCAATAAGTTCCTCGCCGTCAAGACCAAGTCTGAATTTTGGAACGTCCATGACAACGGCAAACCACTTTTTGCTGTTTGCGTGGCGAAACACCTCGTAATTCGGGTAAATATACCACGGGAAATCAGCGCAAGCGTTATAGTTATCTAATACAAAACTTTCAAATTCGCAACGATTCATATGAAATAGGTTTATTTATTAAGAAGATACCGATCATTGTAAAAGCAATGATATAGGTATTATGCGATTACCATTTTATGTTTATTAAATAACAATCAGATTCCCGATATAAAAAGAAAAAGTCCGTTATTGGACTTTCTCTCTTTTCTAAAAAGTTTATGTTCTTTTTAGTTTGGCGTTGGTGGAGACAACAGGACTCGAACCTGTGACCCCTCGCATGTGAAGCGAATGCTCTACCAGCTGAGCCATGCCTCCAAGTGAAGAATATTTTACCATAACAATTAAAATTTGTAAAACGATTTATGTAATTATGCTTGCATTTTTTTTGAGTATTTATTATAATGCTATTTGTAAATCGTCCGTGGGGGTATGGCTCAGTTGGTAGAGCGATGCGTTCGCAACGCATAGGTCACGAGTTCGAATCTCGTTATCTCCACCAAAAAAAAGAACGCAATCAACTTGCGTTCTTTTTTTTGGTGAAATACCCAAGATGGTGAACCCAACCAAAAAGTTGGCGTTCGGAAAACGCTTGCGTTATAAGTATTGTATAATTTTCAAGCCAATTATGTCGTTCACTTTCTTTTTTTGTTCTTACTTGCTCCGGGCGTCATTTACTGCGCTTTTTGTGCCATAGATAACGACTTTCCCATCACGATAAACAGAACGTTCGTCATCTATATTGGACATATAGTCGCTGTACTTTTTCTTTGCGTCGTCAATATTATCATATATTTCAACAGAAACCCATGTATCATTGTTTTTTCCTGCGCTAAATTCTCGATAACCACCTTTTAAATCAGAATCATAATACTTACCGTCTTTTTGTTCAATCGAATATCCGAGTTTTGCAAGTTTCTTTGCATATTTTGCTTCCGTATTACATGCAACGAGTAAGGTTGACATACTGAACATCAATACAATTAAAACTAAAATACTTATCTTTTTTTTCATATCATTTTCCCCCGCATTATAAACCAAGGTCTTTAATTCCTTGTTTATTGCCAATAAAAACTTTTTTGCCCTTTTGAATTACTTGTGCATCATCAAAAAAATTCGGCGGCCAATATATTTGATATGATTTTCTATCGTTTCCCTTTGTCGACAATAAAGTATAATATGCTTTTGTAGCGTCATCCTTTTTTTTAAAAACTAAAATATAAACACAATCATCGTTTTCATTATTTGCCGTTATTGTATAGAATCCACCTTCGCAAGTTGAATCAAACTTTTCTTCACTATCTGCAACAATTGTATAGCCAAGTTTTTGCAGTTTTTTTGCGTATTTTGTTTCGTAATTACACGCTACAAGCATCGTCATCATACTGAAAACCAAAACAATCAACAATACAATATTAATCTTTTTCTTCATATCGCAATTTCCCCCGAAATCATATCTTAAAATCTATAAAAAATTGTTCAGTTCCGATAAAAACTTTATTGCCCTTTTGGACAATGCGTTCATCATCTGTTTTTTCCGTCATGGATTTTCCATAAAACTTTGTTGCGTCGTTTTTTCTTTGAAAAATATACACATAACCATCATCGTCATCACTATAAGCCGTGATAAATGTACAGTATGATGTACAATATTCAAGATAAACGCGCACCGAATATGTGACTACATTATAATTTAGGTTTGTCATTGTCTTGATAAAACGTTTTTCAAAACTTCCGACGGTTAAAGAAACAGATAAAATAATAGTAAGCGCAACAACAAAACAAACAACCGACGCGATAATAATCTTTTTTCTTTTGCTCATAATTCCCTCCTATTGTATATGTACAACAAATAGTTACATTTTTTTGGTCTTTTTTGTTGTTTTTCTAAATTATAAACTAACCGATAGTTAGTGTCAAGTATTATTTCTAACTATTAGTTATAAAATAACGATATGGAAGATAAAATAATAAAACAAAGGTTAAGCGAAGAACTCAAAAACAGCGGTTTAACAACAATAGAAATCGCCAAAAGAATCGGCGTATCACCCGAAATGGTTACTCAATACAGTACCACCAAAAAATTACCTAAACTTGACACATTCGCAAAATTATGCAAGGAACTGGATTTAGATGCGAATTATATTTTAGGTAATGATTAATTTATCCTTTCTATAAAAAAAATTTAAAAAGCAGGGTTATGCCCTGCTTTTCATTTGATTAAATGAATATAACACTTGTATTATGCAGAATGTTTGACTTTTTAGACACCCTGCGTCGCTTTGTTTATTTAATTTAGTAATAAACTATGCAGAGCAAATCTAGTTATCTCCACCAAAAAAAGAAACACAAGTTTTCTTGTGTTTCTTTTTTTGTGAAATACCTTGCTCAAATAAAATAACAATAAATATTGTCGTTATAATAAGCATTTTTGTAATGATGCGCGTAATAGTTCTTACCGGTAAGTTTGAATCCGCATTTTTCAAGAACTTTGTTTGCCGCTACGTTATTTTCGTCGGCAACGGCTTCGATACACATTATATCAAGCGGGACTTTTTCATATACATAGTGTCTTATCGTATCATCAAGGAAGAATAACTCTTTTTTCATCGCTTTGTTAACAATCGCTTTTGACGCTTCGGTCGCATACCCTTTCCCCCTGAATTTATCGAATATAAAAACTTTCAATACGTATTTTACTTCGCAGATACAATCGTCCAGGTCGATCGTTCCGATAAGTTCGTTTGAGTCTTTCAAAAATATTGAGAATTTTAGTTTTGAACTGTAACCGACGCCAACCGGTAATTTATTTTCGTTAAAATTATCGATTTTATACAAATCTTTAAATTGATTTAGATTTTTTTTGCAATACTCCCTCATTATGTTATTTGAAGATTCGTCGCACGGTTTTAATACTAGTCTTTCGGTTTCAAAAGCACCGTTAATGTTGATTACCTCGTTGTAAACTTCGTTATATTTAGTTTTTAGTTCTTTGAACGTATTATTAATGTTTTCAAAAAAAGCAAATTCTTCTTTTGTTAAATCGTCCCGTTGAATATTTTTATATATATCATCAAAAAAGATAGAACTGGCAATATTATTCCATAAATATATGCGTGCTTCGTCGCCGAGCGAGAATAAATATTTGAAAATTTTCAGATTTTTGTCATATTCCTCGAATTCTTCTTTATCCTGCAAAGAGTAAAAATGAAATTTACTTCCGAATTTTTCTTCGGCAATTTTATCGTATTTTTCACTTAATCTTACATCAAAAAAATAATCAGTAATCATAATTTTTCTCCTTAATTTTTTCTATTTTACATAATATATCATCGAATGTACCGAATTCGTCGCATAAAAAGGACGGCGATGAAGCCGTCCTTGTGTGGTAAACATTTTAGTCTTTGACGAATGCCGAGAAGGCAAGGTGCGCCGAATAAATGTCCGCTTTGCTTATGAGTTCGTAAGGCGCGTGCATCGAAAGCACGGGTACGCCGACGTCGACGGTTTCGATATTGTTTTTGGCGATGTATTTCGCAACGGTTCCGCCACCGCCGAGGTCCACCCTGCCGAGTTCCGCGGTTTGCCAGATTACGCCGTTTTCGTTGAAAAGTTTTCGGACGTATCCTACGAATTCGCAAGACGCGTCATTGCTGCCCGATTTGCCGCGTGCGCCGGTGAACTTGCACATTGCGACGCCCTTATTCACAAAACTTGCGTTGTTGTCTTCAAAGCAGGACGCGAAGTCGGGATCGTAGCCTGCGGTAACGTCCGCAGAAAGGCAAAGCGAGTTTTCGCGAAGTACCGACGGCAATACGCCGAAGTTTTTGGCGATTTCGTCCAGAATATCGGTGATAATCACGCACTGCATGCCCGACGTGCCTTCCGAGCCGATTTCTTCCTTGTCGGCAAGGATCGTCATAACCGTTCTGTCGGTTGCTGTGTCGAGTGTTGCGGTGATTTCGGGATAAGCACAAACTCTGTCGTCGTGACCGTATCCCGCGACAAACGCTCTGTCGAAACCGACGTCGCGAGCCTTCAAAGCAGGTACGACTTCGAGTTCCGCCGACAAAAAGTCTTCCTCGCTCATTCCGTACTCTTTCATAAGGATTGAAAGCACGTTTTTCTTTACGGCGTCCTTGTCTTCGCCGGAAAGGGATATGCCGCCGACAACAAGATTCATATTTTCCGCGTCAAAGCCTTCGCCGATTGTCTTTTTGACCTGCTCCTGCGAAAGGTGCGGCAGAAGGTCGGTGATATAAAACACGGGATCCGTATCCTTTTCGCCGATTTTAATGTTGATTTTCGTGCCGTCCGCTTTCACAACGACGCCGTGCAACGCAAGAGGAATCGTGAGCCATTGATACTTTTTGATGCCGCCGTAATAATGCGTTTTCAAAAAGGCAAGTTCGCTCTTTTCGTAAAGGGGGACCTGTTTCAGGTCAAGACGAGGGCTGTCAACGTGCGCGACGAGAATTCTCACGCCCTCTTTGATTTTTTCCGCGCTGCCCGCTTTCACGATGAACAACGCTTTGCCGCGGTTATTGAAATAAAGTTTGTCGTGCGGATTGATTTTGTCGCCGAGCTTATATTCCTTATAGCCCGCTTTTTCCAGCATTTCGACGGTATATTCAACGGTTTCCCTTTCGGTCTTGCCGTTGTCGAGAAAACGTTTGTAGCCCTCGGAATAATCGAAAATCGCCTTTAAGGTATTTTCGTCAGCCGATTTATAAATATTTTTTCTTTCGTATGTGGAATACATAAAAACGCTCCTAAAATAATGATTATTTATATCTTATCACAATAAATATTCAAAGTAAAACAAATTAAAAGTCAATTATCGACAAGGCTTTATGACTTTACAAAAACTTTACATTTTCGTTACCGAAACATACTTTTTTCTTTTTCCTGTATTGCCTACAATGAAGGCGTAATCAAAAAAAAGGAGACGATTTATGAAAAAGAAAATGAAAATCGTATTGATAATATCGTGCTTGCTTATGACGGCAACGCTTCTGACGTGCCTGTGTGCATGCAATAAGACAGGCAAATTCGACGAAAACAAAAACATCAGCGTCGTAACGCGCACCGACGGCAGCGGCACAAAGTCGGCAATTATGGAATTTTTGGGACTTAAAGGCAAAAAGGACGTATCGGGCGCAATCGTATTAAGTTCAACCGACGCAATCATGGCGGAAGTCAAAGGCAATCCCCTTGCAATCGGATACGACAGCCTCGGATTCGTTACCGACGACGTCAAAAAAATCAAAGTCGACGGCGTTGCGCCGACGGTCGAAAACATCAAATCGGGCGCATATCGCCTTGCCCGTCCTCTTAACGTCGTTTACAAAGAAGAAAACGTACAAAACGGACTTAACAAAGCGTTCTTCGACTTCCTTAAAAGCAGCGACGCTGAGAAAATTATCGCAAACGAAGGCTACGTAGTATCTCACGACGACACCGTCGCATATCAGATTCAACAAGGTCTGTCGGGCACGATTAACATCACGGGCAGCACTTCTCTTACCCCGCTTATGGAAAAACTTGCGAAAAAGTTTGAACAGATTCAGGGCGGCGTAAGCATCAACGTCGGCGGCACCGGTTCCAGCCAGGGCTATAACGACGCGAAGAACGGAGTTGTCGATTTCGGTATGATTTCGGAAGTCTTCAAGCCCGCAAAAGCCGAAGGTTGCACGTATTACGAAGTCTGCATGGATGGTATTGCAATCATCGTAAACAGTGCAAATCCCATTGAAAACGTATCGATTGCAACGCTTAAAAACATTTACAACGTCGATGCCGGCGAAAATGCGGTGAAAACCTGGAAACAAGCGTCCGCAAACTGATATGGGCAGATTTTTTAAATTCATAAACGCCAGAGAAAAGCTGATGAAAGGAATCTTTTTCCTTTCAGCAGTTTTTTCCGTAGGTGCGCTTATAACAATAACGGTATTCCTGTTCACAAGCGGGATTCCTCTTATTTCTAAAGTCGGGTTTTCAGATTTCATATTCGGGAAAGAATGGGCGCCGCTTGCAGACAATCCGAAGTACGGAATATTCCCGATGATCGTAACAAGCCTGTACGTTACCGCCCTTTCCGTTATCATCGGCGTGACAATCGGATTATTCACTGCAATCGCTCTTTACAAATTCGTACCGAAAAAACTAGTCGCGCCGATTAAACAAATGGTAAACCTGCTTGCGGGGATTCCGTCGGTTATTTACGGATTGTTCGGCATGACGCTTATCGTCCCGTTTATGCGCGATTACGTGTCGAATAACGGCGTCGGATACGGCATAGCGTCGGCGTCTGTTGTGCTTGCGATAATGATTCTTCCGACTATCGTGAGCGTTGCGTACGACGCGCTTCGAAGCGTTGATACGGCATATTACGAAAACGCCCTTGCGCTCGGCGCGACGAAAGAACAAGCGACCTTCAAGGTTGTCTTGCCGGCGGCAAAAAGCGGAATCTTTGCAGGAATCGTATTGTCGATCGGGCGCGCTCTCGGCGAAACGATGGCGGTAATTATGGTTATCGGTGGCAGCCCCGAAATGCCGAAAAGCATTTTCCAGAGTGTGCGTACAATGACCGGCAATATCGCGATGGGCGCAATGGAGCTTTCGGGCGACGCGTTGAGCGCGCTTATCGCAACGGGCGTGGTACTCTTTGTTTTTACCTTAATGCTCAATACAAGTTTTGCCCTGCTTAAAGGCGAGAAACGTGAAAAAAAGCGCAAAAAAATTAAAAAAGCGGTGGAAAAATGAACAAAAGACAAACGATAATCGCCTTTTACAAAGTGCTGAAAATAATCTCGATAATATGCGCGGTCGTGTCCGTTGCGGCACTTATCGCGGTTACGCTTTACATTCTCATAAATGGTGTTTCAAAACTTAACTCCGAATTATTGTTCGGCGATTATTCAAATTCCCCCTCGATACTGCCCGCGCTTGTCGGCACGATTGAAATCATTCTTATCGCGTCGGCAATCTCCATACCTTTGGGCGTAGGCAGCGCGATTTTCCTTGTCGAATATATGCAAAACAAAGGAAAACTCGTGAAGATTATCCGCGTCGCGACCGAAACTCTTGCGGGGATTCCGTCGATTGTTTACGGCTTGTTCGGATATCTTATCTTTGTCGTAACGCTTAAAATGGGATACACCATTCTCGGCGGCGGCATGACGATTGCGATTATGATACTTCCCGTCATCGTCCGCCAGACCGAAGAAAGCCTTATCGCGGTGCCAATGAGTCTCAGAGAAGGCGCATACGCGCTCGGGGCAAGCAAGGTCGCAACGATTTTCAAAGTCGTGTTGCCGTCGGCGTCAAGCGGAATCGTAACGGCAATTATCCTTGCGATCGGACGCGTGATTTCCGAAAGCGCGGTGCTGATTTTAACAATCGGAATGGTGGTCAACAAAATTCCCGAATCGGCGCTCTCGCCCGGCACGAGCCTTGCCCTTGACATATACTACTTTTCAAGTCACGGATATCCCGACGCCGCGGCGGCAACCGCAGTCGTGTTACTGATACTCGTCATCGTAATAAACCTTATCGCAACGGGCGCGGGAAGTCTTATCAGAAAGTCCATGGGAGAAGCAAAATGAACAACGAAATCGAATTTAATGACGAAATAACTGAAAATAACGCTGTTACAAACGATATCAGCGTGAAAAATTGTAATTTATATTACGGCGACTTCCACGCCTTAAAGGACATAAACGTCGTCATTCCCGAAAAGAACGTGACGGCTTTCATAGGTCCGTCGGGGTGCGGAAAATCGACTTTCCTTAAATGTTTCAACCGAATGAATGACCTTATCGAAGGTTGCAAAATCAGCGGCGAGTTCAAAATCGGCAGTCTGGACATTTACGACAAGTCCACTGACGTGAACCTTTTAAGAAAAAACGTCGGTATGGTATTTCAGAAACCCAATCCGTTCCAGATGAGTGTTTACGACAACATCGCGTTCGCGCCCCGCACTTTCGGAATTAAAAAGAAAGCGGAACTTGACGAAATCGTGGAAACGTCATTGAGAAAAGCAAGCATCTGGGACGAAGTGAAAGACCGCCTGAAAAAAAGCGCGCTCGGATTAAGCGGCGGTCAGCAACAACGACTTTGCATCGCCCGCGCCCTTGCCGCCTCGCCCGAAATTCTTCTTATGGACGAACCGACGTCCGCGCTCGATCCCATCTCGACCGGGAAAATCGAGGAACTTTGCGAAGAACTCAAAAAGGAACTTACGATAATAATTGTAACGCACAATATGGGACAAGCCACGAGAATTGCCGACAATACCGCGTTTTTCCTGCTTGGAGAACTTGTGGAATACGCCGACACCGAAACGCTTTTCGGCGCGCCGAAAGATATCCGCACCGAAAATTACATCACGGGAAGATTCGGTTAATCGATTATACTTGAAAACGTAAAGGAGATAATATATAATGAGTGTTAGAAGCAAATACGAAGCGGAACTTGCTCTGGTTTTCGGAAAACTGACGAAAATGTGTCGCGAAACGGAACTTTCCATTGAAAAATCCGTGCAAGCGTTGAAAACCCGCGACAAAAAACTAGCGCGCGAAGTAATGGATAACGACAAAAACATCGACGCGGCGGAACGGGATATCGAACAGGATTGTTTGAAAATCCTTTTGATGGAACACCCTGTTGCAAGCGATTTTCGCGATATTTCCGCTGCGCTCAAAATGATTACCGACCTTGAAAGGATTGCCGATCAGGCGTCGGATATCGCCGAAATATCACTGCATTTTCCGGACGAAAGTTTCATAAAAGAGCCCGAACATATCGAACTTATGTCGAAGTACGCGGTATCCATGGTGAAAGACGGCGTGCAAAGTTACATCAACCGCGACGTCAAAGCCGCAAGCGAACTCGACAAACGCGACGATAACATCGACAAACTTTTTGAAACGGTAAAAAACGATTTAATCGCGCTGATAAGACAAAATCCCGACGCCGCCGACCAGGCGATACTTTTCATGATGATTGCAAAGTATCTTGAAAGAATCGGCGACCACGCCGTCAATATCGGCGAATGGGCGGAATACGCCGCAACGGGAAAACGATTTTAGGAGATATTATGAACGAAAGAAAACCCGTCGTGTTTTGCGTGGACGACGAAGAATCCATACGCGAAGTTTATTCATACTCGTTGGAAGGAAGTTTCGACGCGCATTGTTTTCAGAACGAAAATGAACTTTTCGCAGCCCTTAAAAACGCAACGCCCGACGTTATTCTTCTGGACGTAATGCTGGAAGGCACAGACGGTTTTGAAATCCTGAAACGCATAAAATCAACGCCCGCCCTTTCCGACGTCGCCGTCATTATGGTGTCCGCGAAAGGCGCGGAAATCGACAAGGTGAAAGGACTGAACCTCGGCGCAGACGACTACGTCGCAAAGCCTTTCGGGATTTTGGAAATTATCGCAAGAATCAACGCAAATATCAGAAAAAAAGCAAAAAAAACCGACGTTTTGTCGTATAAGGACATCAGAATTGACAATTCTAAACACGAAGTTTACGTGGCGGACACACCCGTCGTTCTCACCGTCAAGGAATACGACCTTCTGAAACTGCTTGTTCAAAACCACGAAAACGTCGTACGCAGAAACGATATTCTGGACGCCGTATGGGGAAAGGACTACGGGGAAACCCGCACCCTTGACATTCACGTCGCAGAACTGAGAAAAGCCATAAGCCACGCCGACGCGAAAATCGTAACCGTTCGCGGCGTCGGTTACTCACTAAAATAATATGAAAAAGAAAATTATCGTTACAAACGTTATAATCGTCGTGTTTGCCCTGCTTATTTTGTTTTTGAGCGGCATATCGATCACAAAATCAATCAATAAAAAACAAGCCGAAGAAAGAATAATCGACGTTGCGAATATCTACGCCGAAAATTACACGTCTTCCGACAAAGTCGTGAAAAACGTCCCCAAAGACTACCGCGTTACCGTCGTCGACAAAGCCGGCAAAGTTTTGTCCGACAGCGAAACGGCGGACGTTTCAAACATGGAAAACCACATCGACCGCGAAGAAATCGTCGCCGCCTTGCACGGAAAACCCGTTGCGGTCACCCGCCGCTCGAACACGACGAACAAGGATATGGTGTACTCTGCGGTGAAAGTCGACTTGTCATCGGACGACTACGTATTCGTGCGGGTTTCAACCCCGGTCGACAGCGTGAACCTTTACGCGACAAGCACGATTCTTCCGAACTTTTACGTTCTGATTGCGGCAATTATCGCGGCGGTTATTTTAAGCGTCGTGCTGACAAAAAGTCTTGTGAAGCCTATGGCTGAAATAAAAAACAACCTTATCGCGTTGAACAACGGCACGTTTACGCCGTCCACGCCGTCCGAAAAAGACCCCGAAATCAACAAAATGCTGTCGGAAATCAACGATATCGGCGAAAAACTTTCCGACACGATAACGACGGTTTCCGAGGACAACAAAAAACTCGATTATATTCTGAACAACGTGTCCGACGGCATCGTCGTTATTACCGCGAACGGGAATATCGAAGTCATGAACGACAACGCAAAACTCGTCTTTGACGTCAAAAACGACGCGATTTCTTCAAACTACACCGTCCTTTCCGCAAACGAAAAGTTTATTTCCGCGGTTTCCGACGCCGTGAACGAGCGCATAAACAAGGTCTTTGAATTCACGACGGCGGCGCACGACGTATATCTCACGTCGATACGTTGTCTGGACGGCGGCATGACGATAATCGTGCTGTCCGATATCACCGCGGTGAAACACGGCGAAGAAATCCGCAGCGAGTTTTTTGCAAACGCCTCGCACGAACTCAAAACACCGCTTACCGCAATCAAAGGTTTCAACGACGTCATCGGAATGAAGTCGAAAGACGACGATATCAAGACGCTTTCCTCAAAAATCGACAAGGAAGTCAACCGCGTCGTGTCGCTCATCGACGATATGCTCAACCTGTCGAAACTCGAAACCACAAAAACGCCGATTGTCGAAAAAGTCGACCTTGTCGCGGTTGCGTACGACGCGGAAGAAAGTATCTCCGCCCTTGCCCGCGACAAAAACGTCAATATCGAAATTTCGGGCGAAGGCACAGTCGAGATGGAAAAAGACCACGCGTACGAACTTGTCAAAAACCTTATGGAAAACGCGGTGCGCTACAACGAGGACGGCGGTCACGTGTTCGTTTCCGTTGACGAGAAGGCGGACAAAGTTACGCTCAAAGTGAAAGACGACGGCATCGGCATCGACGAAGAAAATCAATCGAGAATTTTTGAAAGGTTTTACCGCGTGAACAAATCCCGCTCTCGCGAAACCGGCGGTACCGGACTCGGGCTTTCGATTGTGAAACACGTTGCGGAACTGTACGGTGCAAAACTCACCCTGTCGTCGACGCTCGGCGCGGGTACGGAAATCACCGTTTCGTTCAAAAAATAACAAGGATTCGAAAATATAAACGAAAACCACGCAATTTTGCGTGGTTTTTTGTTCGTTATTTTGAAAATTAAAGAGTTTTGAAAAACTCGTTCGCGACCTTGTAGCCGATTTCGGGGACGGTGCGGCAGGTGCTGTGATCCGCCCATTTCAATATCGCGATCTTGCTTGATTTTATGTTTTCGTGAAGGTACACGGTGTCTTCGAGTTTCACGATGTCGAATTCCCCCGCGACGATATATGCCGGCGTTGTGATTTTGCCGAGTTGTTCTTCCGAAAAGTCGGGCTCTTCGATCATAATCCGATAAAGCGGATCGTTGGTTTTTTTGTATTTCCTTTTCGCCCACGTCGTGAAGTACGAGCGCATGCCCGCGGGACGAGAATTTGCGCCGAATGCGACAAAGCCTTTTAAGAGCGTCGGGTAATCCATCGACATCTGAATTGCGATTATACCACCGTCGCTGTGTCCGATAACAAGCGGTTTTTCAATGTTCAGCGCGTCGATAAACGCCTTGTAGTCGCTTGCCATAAGTTTGTACGACAGTTCGTCCGACGTGCCGCTTTTGCCCTGATTGCGACTGTCCGGCGCGTACACCCGATAATCATTTGCGAAATATCGCATAAGTCCCAAAAGTTCCTCGTGCGAGCCGCCGTTGCCGTGAATAAGTATCAGCGGCGAGCCTTTTCCCATCACGGCATAATGCATATTGATACCGTTGACTTCCACGTCGTATTCTTCGGGATCGCCCGAAACAGCATTAGGTACACCCGATTTTTTAACTTTTATGAGATTGTATTTGCCGCTTTTTGCAGTCACTGCGATAAGCCACGACGAAACGCCGATAATCGCAGCGACAAGTATGACCGTGATAATTATTGCTGCCATTTTTCCTTTTCCGTATTTCTTCATATAATAATCATACAACAATTTTTCTTATTGTCAAAACGAATGACAAAAAAAGACGGGCATCTACCCGCCTTTGTCTTGTAAAAAATGACGATTTATACGCGAAGTATCGCTCTGATAATTCCGTTGTCGCCGTCGCAGAATTTTCCGATCCAGTTGCCGTGTCCGTCGGTCTGATGACCAAGCATACCAAGCGAGCCCGAAATAATAAGCAACAATACGACGACGAATAATATCGCGCCAAGCCCGATAAGCTGCCATTTTCTCGGCAAATCGTGAATGACGACCGCCGCAACGTAAAACGGAACGTACCCGATAAGGAAAAGTATGAACGGGAAGTTCGGTTGCCACCAGGGTTTTTCCCAGGTAAGAACGTTGCATTTGTTCAGCAAAATTTCAATGATGACCGCAGCAATGCTTCCAAAAACGATGACGCCGATACGACCGAGAATTGCTTTTACCTTCGTCTTGTATTCTTCGGGCGTAAGTTCCGACTTTTTCTTGTTCGCCTTATAATACATATTGTTCGGATCGTCAAGCCAGTTCTTGTTGGCGTCGAAAAAGCCTTGTCCCTCGTATCCTTCGCTCGTTTTGAGAAGTTTGCAAGTGAGCATACCAAGAATGAAGAACATAAAGGATATTTCGATATTGTACCCGACAAGGATTTGCAACGCGCTGCCGCCTGCCGCCGTCGTGCCCCATACGGGCTGTCCGGTCGTGGCGTAAACCATTGCGTTCCAGGTTTCGTTGAAAACGTCCCAAAGCCAGAATGCCGCCGCGCCGAATACGACGCTGAAACGTTTTTGCCTGATTTCATTGACTATGAGAAAAAGCCAGATGACGAAAAGCGGCACAATGTACCATTTCAATCCGAAAACGGGATCGTTCGGGCATTGCATTGCCTGTTCAAGCATTTCAGGCGTCGTGGTGTGAGGACGCGATAATGCAAGTGTCAATAACATAATTGTTCCCTCCTATTAGTTATTATACGTACATTATATCACAAATTATATTGTTAGGCACAAAACGTTAAATTTAAATAAAAAAATACGACAACCCTTTCGGATTGTCGTGAAAACCAAATTAGTTTTTGTACATACGCTTGCGCGCTGCTTCTGCCTTTTTCTTGCGTTTTACGCTGGGCTTTTCGTATGCTTCGCGTTTACGAAGATCGCCGATGATACCGTCACGCGCACATTTTCTCTTAAAACGGCGGAGAGCGTTATCGATCGATTCATTTTCACCGACTTTAACAGTTGACATCTTTTATTCACCGCCTTTTTTTGAGTATTTGTTGCAAGCAACATTATTTATTATATAAATTCATTTCCATTTGTCAAGCGAAAATTACTTTTACGCCATATTCTCCGAAAGTTTTTCGCCGCCTAAGATATGGATATGCAGATGCGGCACGGATTGACAGCCGTCTTCGCCTTTGTTCGACACGATGCGGAAACCGTTTTGAAGCCCAAGTTCGTCGGTCATTTTTCCGAGTTTCAACAGCATTCTCGAAAGAGTCGCCGCCTGTTTTTCGTTCATTTCGGTGATATCCGCAAAATGCTCCTTCGGGATCATAAGGTAATGGATTTTCGCCTGCGGATTGATGTCCTTGATGATAATCATATCTTCGTTTTCATAAACTTTTGTCGAGGGGATTTCACCCGCGATAATCTTGCAAAATACGCACATACTATTCTCCTTTCGCTTGTTTTTTATAATAATTTTACATTAAACCGTCAAAGATTTGCGCTTTTCCGGTGATTTTTCTGATTTCATCGGGTTTTGCGGTTTTGTCGTAAAACCTTATATAATTTTCGCTGTACCCGGCGCAATAGCCGTTTTCGTACTCCTCAAAAAGCACCTCGTGAGTCGCGCCGACGTTCTTTAATAAAAAGTCATTTTTAAGGTTTTCTTTGATTTCCAGCATTTCTTTCATACGACCGTCGATTACGGACGAGTCAAGCGGTTTATACTTTTTATAAGAGGCCGTGCCCTTTCTCGGCGAATACGGGAAACAGTGGACGTCCGAAAATCCGACGCTTTTCACAAATTCTTTTGAAATTAAAAATTCCTCGTCCGTTTCGGTCGGGAAACCTACGATAACGTCGGTCGTAATGCCCGCAAGCGGAAAATACTTTCTTATGAGCCGCACCCTTTCAAGGTAATCTTTTGTTTTGTAATGGCGGTTCATCGTCCTTAAAACTTCGTCACTGCCGGACTGCAATGAAAGATGAAAATGCGGACAAAAGTGTCTTAGCCCTTTCAATGCGTTCAGTAAGCCTTCGTCGATGATATTCATTTCAAAACTGCCGAGGCGGATTCTCTTATCGACGTCCGAAAGCGCAAGAATAAGGTCTTTGAGAGACAACCCGATATCCTTTCCGTAGGACGAAATATCAATGCCCGTAAGCACGATTTCTTTTATGTTTTCGGGCACGCTTCTGACTTCTTCCATGACTTTGTCAAGCGCGCGGCTTCTGCTTCTTCCGCGAACGTACGGGATCAGACAATAACTGCAAAAGTTGTTGCAGCCGTCCTGAATTTTGACGTACGCCCTTGTCCTGACGTTTTCGGCAAACCCCGATTCTTCGTAACTTTTCGGAATATCTTCAACGTTGACGCCGCTTTCGGGAAGCAACGACAGCAAATCTTTTTTCGCAGTGCCCGAAACGTACACGACGCCGTCTTTTTCAAACTGTTTTGCGTTATTTTCGGACGCGCAACCACAAATGAGAATTTTTGCGTCGGGGTTTTGTTTTTTCACGCGCGCGACGCACTGACGGGATTTTTTCTCCGCCTCAGCGGTAACCGCGCAGGTGTTTATGACGTAATAATCGGCTTTTTCCAGGTTTTCGGTAACTTCGTAGCCGCGCTCGATAAGTTTATTGATTATCACGTCGCTTTCGTATCGGTTGACTTTGCAGCCGAGCGTGAATACGCAAACTTTCATAAAAGCCCTCCCGTTTTCAGTTGCACGAGAGTCGTCGCGACAACCGACGCCGTTTCCGCGCGCAATATGCGCTTTCCGAGCGATACGGTTTTTATTCCCTTTTCTTTTGCAAGCGATATTTCTTTTTCGGAAAAACCGCCTTCGCTGCCGACGAAATACGATTTAACGTCGGACGGAATTTCATTAACCGACAAATCACAGTCGCCTTCAAAAAAGATTATCCCGTTTTCGGCGACGTTCACAGCATTTTCAAATGTCATAAATTCCACCGTTACTTCGTCCGCCCTGTCGCATTGTTTCAACGCTTCTTTTGCGATTTTATTAAGCCTTTCAAGGTTGACGTCCTTTTCGGTGACAAAGTCACTTGTGAAAAAAACGACGCGGCTCACGCCGAGTTCCACCGCCTTTTGCACGATGAAATCGTTTTTGCCGAGTTTGCAACTGCCCTGATATAAGGTGATTTTATTTTTCGGCGTCGCGGGGTTTTCGACCTTTTCAGACACTTTGACACATAAGCGGTCTTTTTTGATTTCGGTAATAACGCCTATGTAATCGTATCCGTCGCCGACGTTCACGATGACCGAAAAGCCTTGTTTTTGGCGCAAAACTTTCACAGCGTAGTTAAACTCATCGCTGGAAATTTCAAAAACGCCGTCGTTAAAATCGTTTAAGTTTGCGTGTAAACGTCTGATTTCCATTATTTTTTGAATTCAAGCGCGTTCCATTCGCCGTCGCGGACGTGTCTGACGAATTTGAAACCGCAGTTTTCATAGGCACTTTTTACTTCGTCCAATCTTGCGTGTATGATGCCCGACAGAATTATCGTGCCGTCGTCTTTCAAAAATCTTCCGATATCCTTTGAAAGCCTTATGAGAATGTCCGCCGTAATGTTTGCAAAAACGACGTCGGCGGGTTCTTTGCTCTTTTCCAGAAGGTCGGCGCGCTCGATTTCACATCGGTCGGACACGGAATTTAGCCTTGCGTTTTCTTTGGCAGTGTCGATTGCGGTGCTGTCGATGTCGCACATATACGCGCTTCTCGCGTCTGAAAGTATCGACGCGATTCCAAGGATACCGCTGCCCGTCCCGACGTCGATAATGGTTTTGCCGCTCACGTCGATTTCGCCGAGAAGGTCCAAACACATTTTCGTCGTTTCGTGCTCGCCCGTGCCGAACGCCATGCCGGGATTTATCCAAAGGATTTTTTCTTTGTCGGAAATTTTATTGTATTTTATCCATACGGGAACGACGGTAACCGACTTCGTAACGATGGGTTTATAATACTTTTTCCATTCGTTTTTCCAGTCTTCATCGTCAATCGAATTTACAATAATTTCGCCGCTTCCAAGGTTAAACGGGGAATTTTTCTTCAAATTTTCGATTTCTTCGGCGATTTTTTGCAACACTTCGGTTTTTTCTTCTTCGCCGATAATGCCTTTCACGAACACTCTGTCGTCAAGGTTGTTCACAAGATTTTCGTCGATGTAATCCCAGACGATGTCGCTGTCGTAAAGCGCGACGATGTCTTGCTTATCGTAAATCGAAACGCCGCCGCATCCAACCGAAAAGAGAGCGTCGGCAAATAAATCCGCGCCCTCATGGGTTGATACAAGCGTAACTTCATACCATTTCATTTATGTACGCCCCTTTACATTTTGTCCTTGAAAGCAGTCTTTTTCGGATACTGCTTCGGGGTTGAGGTACTATCCAGTTTGTACAACAGGTCGCGTTGTTCCGCGGTGAGTTTTTGCGGAACCTCCACAACGACGTTGACGTACAAATCGCCGTATTCTTTCAGTTTCAGATGTTTGATGCCTTTGTTCCTTATGCGGAAAACGGTGCCGCTTTGCGTGCCGGCGGGGATTTCAAGTTCCGCACTGTCTTTGAGAGTCGGGATTTGTACCCTGCAACCGAGCGCCGCCTGAATCATCGTAATGGGATAATCGAGATACAAATCGGTGCCCTTCCTTACAAAGAACTTATGCGGTTTGACGGTGATGAAAACGACCGCGCTGCCTGCGGGACCACCGTTGTAACCTGCCTCGCCTTCGTTGTAATAAGTCATACGTTGACCGTCGTCGATACCTGCGGGAACGACAACTTTAAGGGTTTTTTCGGATGAAATCCTGCCTTTTCCGTTGCATTTCGGGCATTTTTCAACGATAATACGTCCCGTGCCGCCGCAATCCGGGCAAACGGTCTGCGTCGAAAACTGACCAAGCGGAGTGCGCTTCACGCTGTTCACGACGCCCGTGCCGTTACATTTCGTACAGGTCTTCGTTACGCCGCCTTTTGCGCCCGTACCTTTGCAGTCGGGGCAATTTTCCGTGCGTTTATATTTGATTTCTTTTTCGCAACCGAACGCCGCTTCTTCAAACGTGAGCGTAAGGTTTAAGCGGATATCTTCGCCCTGCACGGCTCGCGTCGATTTTTTGCCACGGGACGAGCCAAACGGACTGCCGCCGCCCCCGAAGAAACTTGAAAAAATATCGCCAAGGTCGATGTCCATACC
>ENA-OYVV01000129-OYVV01000129.1-human-gut-metagenome-genome-assembly--contig:-NODE-129-length-38147-cov-5.437730_pt1 | contig 38147 bp, 32 predicted proteins | sample MGYA00244164_ERZ653385 | MGnify/ENA primary metagenome ERZ653385 (study PRJEB26926, sample SAMN06165153) | human gut metagenome | biome: ENVO:00009003; feature: ENVO:2100002; material: ENVO:00002003... | reverse complement strand
ACGAGATGCAGCGTAGTCTCGTGGGCTCGGAGATGTGTATAAGAGACAGAAAGTAGATTTTAATACACAACAGATTGCAATCATATTACATTTTCTGTATAATGAAAAAGGAGAATCCATAGTTATTAGGTATGATTTGATATATGTAGGAAGTGAAATAGGAAGTATATATGGAAATTATTATTTGTAATATAGTGACTATAATATGCCACTATTTTAGCGGAAGGGCGGAAGAACATGAATGTAAAAATGCTGTATAAATATGCGGCTAACAGGACGCTGCACAGGTTGATTCGGTATATGGTGACGCTTATTCTCTGTATGGTAATGTTTCTACTTTTGTTGGTTTCCCTATTTGCATGGAGATATATCAGGCGGGAGCGGACTGCCTGTGACCAGTGCTTAAATGGAGGGATTAAACAGGCAGGAATGATTTCTTTTGAAGATGGGTGGTCAGAAAATGCAATTTTGGACAATATACTGAATATGGATGAAATCATAGGTGTTACCAGCGGTAGTATCTATCAGCCGACAACGGATATGATAGAAGAATTGGGGGCACAGCAGGAGCAATTAGACCCGGAGTATGTCAAACAACAAAACGGTGTACCATGGTTTCATATGAGCTGGTCCGGGGTGGATGTATGCCATTTCAACTTAAGCGATGGTAAACGGCCGGAAGAGTGGGATTTGGCAGAAGATGAGAGCCTGATTTATCTGGGGGCGAATTTTAAAGATATTCCGGTCGGTACAAAATATGACTGTGAATTTGAACAAACCACTTATGTTGTAGGGGGAATCCTGGAGAAAGGGACATGCTGGATTTGTGATGATGTATATATCTTTGAATCCATAAGGGATACCCGGTATGTAGAGAATCTGGACAATATGGTCGTTTATATAGCTCCTTACCTTGTAAGTGGGCGGTGTACATACACGGTAAAAAACGGATACAGTCTTGAGGAAACAGAGCAGAAATTACTGCAGCTGGCAGAAAAACATAATGCAAAAATTAAGCTTGCCAGACTGGAGGATGTGATAGATGAAAATGAATATCAATATTCGTATATATTAAATGCGATAAGAACAATGACATTCATTATTATGTTAACCTCTCTGGTTATTTTGGAACGTACACAGTTTTCAGAAATGATTAGTGATACGGAATATTTTGGGATTTTTTATGCAAATGGAGCGACAACGAGAGATTTGATGTCCATTTTAGTGGGAGAAAATCTGCTTAAGGTTGCAGCCGCCTATTTGCTGGCAGGGGTTGGAGGATATTTTGTACTGCAAAGCACCTGGCAGCTCTTTCAACCGGGAATAGAGAATTGGCGGAATGTAAGAGCAATTTACTTTGGACAGGCGATGTTACCGGCATTTCTGATTGGTCTGGTGATTGTTATTTTGGCAACCTTGAGGCCGGTTTTATGGATGAAAAAAAAGAGTCCGGTAGAGTTAATGCAGGAATATAAGGTATAAGGAGAAATGATGAGACAAAGGGAGCATTTATGGATACACGATAAGCTTGCAGGTTCTGTGATGATGATTGCATTTTGCTTTACTTTTTTTATTATTGTTAATGTACTCAGAATACAAAATGCACAAAGTGCGGCAAAAGAGCAGGCAGAGAAGGAGCATTATACGAACAGCCATATATTCCAGTATCAGACATCGGATATGGAAATAATAAATTCAAGGATACAGGTGGATAAATTGAAAATCACACAGGGAAATGTGATTCTTGTTTTTAAAACGGTGGTTGGAACCGGATATTCGATTGCACCAATCCACATGGTGGTGAGTAATAATGAACCCCTTGTGGAAGAATTGCAGGAGGGAAGATTTCCAACGGAAAATGAGATTTTGCATGGGCGTAAATGTGTGGTTGTGGGAGAAGGATTATTGCGCCTGGCGGAACAGAAAGGAAATAGCAGGGAAATTATGATTAACGGTATTCCATATGTAATAACAGGGGTATTAAAGGATGTTACCGGAGATGGAAATGATAACCGTGTGCTTGTTTTTTATAATTGTTTTTCTGAAAAGTCCATGGAGGATTTGAATGGCGAGTACTGGTTTGATATTGAATACGGAAGTAATATTGGTGAAATTGGACAGATTGAAGAATTACAGGCATGGTTGTATCAATTTGCAGCACCGGAACATTTTGTTACAGTTGAGCAGGAGGATATGGACAAATTGAATGATGCCAGAACATTGGAACAAATGATGGACAGATATAAAATATTTGTTCTGTATGGCTTGTTTATACTTTGTATGGGCGGTTGTTCGGTTGTATCTTCGGTTTGGATACAACGCAGAAGAAAAGAAATGATAATCCGCAAGGCTTTTGGGAGTAGTTTTTGGAAGATATCGGGTATTATATTCAAGGATTTGGCTGTTATCATGGCAGGAGCCGTTTTAATTGATATTGCAATATTCTCATTGCAAAGTGTGATTACCGGGGAAGCCATAATGAGACAGGAGTATTTCTATAATAATTTATTGTACTTGATTGTGGTGGGAGTGGTGGTAATTTTGGTTACGTTAATACAACCACTTCATATGGTTCTCAAAATTAACCCGGCAGATGGAACGAGAAATTTTTGATTTTGAGGATGTTTGCAGGATTAGTGTTTGACAGGAAATATAAGCGGAGGACGGAAAATGATTACATTAAAACATATAACAAAAACTTATGGGAAAGGAGAAGGCGCTGCCCATGCCTTACAGGATGTGTCACTTGAAATACAGGAGGGGGAGATGATTTCGGTTATGGGGGCATCCGGCTCGGGGAAATCGACACTTCTCAATATGCTGGGTTGTATGGATGAATTTGATTCCGGAGAATATCTTTATCGGGATATTGAAGTGCATAATCTGGAGAAAAGCAAATTGCATCAGTTTCGAAAAAAACATATTGCTTTTGTATTTCAACAATTTGCATTGATGAATCAGTATACGGTATATGAGAATGTGGAATTACCGCTTTGCATTCAGAATGTGCCTAAAAAAGAGAGAAGAAAAAGGGTGTATGAGGCTTTAGAGAAGATGGGAATCCGGGAGCTTGCAAAAAAAATGCCGGCTAAGATATCGGGAGGACAACAGCAGCGCTGTGCAATTGCAAGAGCGCTGGCATCAGGAAATGAACTGATTCTGGCTGATGAGCCCACAGGAGCATTGGATGTGGACAATGGGAATGAGATTATGAATATCCTGGAGCGGCTTAACAAACAGGGAAAGACCGTTGTGGTCATTACACATGACCCGAAAATTGCAGCACGCACACAGAGAATTCTCTATATGGAAGATGGAAGGATTGTGGAACATGAAGAGCAAAATGCGGTGTTGTAAATACATAGCAGAGATTCTTATGTTGGGATTTATGCTTGCCGGATGTGGCAAAGAGGAGGCTGAGCTGGAACCGTTTCATATAGAAGAGATATGCAGTCTGAGTCAATTACAGGAAGAGAACGGAATCAATCAGGGGGAAGTACTGGCATGGGCAGGACGAAATGATGACGTTTGCATTGTATTAGCATCATATGAAGAAGAGGGTGTGGAATGGTTATTTTATCAGGTGCAGGAGGAAGGTGTGTCACAGACATTTTCCATGGAGGCAAATGAGGATGATGAAGTAAAAGCATTTGATGTCGATTCAAAAGGAAATTATTATCTTTTGGAGAATGAATATGGAGAGGTGAAGCGGACTACCTCTCTGGTCAGAATTGACAGTGCAAAGAGGGAGACAAAAGAAGTTTCGCTGGATGACAGGATTAATGAGTACGATACGGTTCAAAATCTTCAGCTGGATAAAGAGGATAATATTTACCTGTTTTTTGAATCAGGAAAAATTTCGGTATTTTCTGCGGACATGGAATGGCAATATGATATAACGGAACATGAAGAAGAGTATATTTTAGATGTGGCAAGATGTACAGACGGAGCTGTAATTTTTGTGTCTGCAAGATATGAGGGAGATAAAGAGGTTTTAAAAATTTATCAGATTGACAGGAATGCAAAAAACACTGTGGAAATAATGCTGCTGGAGGAAGAGCAATATGTATCAGATATATTGATAAATGGAACAGAACAGTATGACTATTATGTACGGGGACAACGTGAAATCAGTGGCGGTCAGATGGGGGAAAAACAGCTGGCACCAATCCTTTGTTGGGAGAAAACCAATCTCGTTCCGGATGAAATCGGTAAAATCTATGCAGTGTCCGCTGATAAATGGTTTGCTTTAGAGCAGACGGATAGTCCATCATTGGTCTACATGGTGAAGGGGAAGGAAGAAGAGAAAACGGACAGACAGATTCTGCGGCTGGCATGTCTGGAAGCGGACAGTGATTTGCAGAGGGAAGTTGCAGACTTTAATAAGACAAATAAGGATTATGAGGTTGAGATTATTTCCTACAGTGAGAGAGAGAATCCCGAGCAAGGGCTCATGATGGACTTGTCGGTTGGCTCAGACATTGACATTGTATTGATTCCACCGGAAGAAGCAGACCGGCTGATTGCCAAGAATTTGTTTGTCGATTTATATCCTTTTTTGGATGCGGACCCGGGCTTGAAGAGAGACGATTTTTTTGAAAATCTGTTGCAGGCATATGAGCAGGATGGGAAATTGTATCAGACTGTTTCATGGCTGCATCTGCAATGTCTGGTGACGAAGAAATCCAGCCTGGAGAATGAAAACGGATGGAATCTCGATGCGTTTGAAACATTGCTTGAAGCCTATCCGAAGGCAGCAGTCTATACAGATGCGTCAAGCACATCTATTCTGAAACAATTTTTAAGGACGATGGCTGTTGATTTGGTGGATTGGGAACAGAAAAGCTGTTCATTTGATTCCGATGCGTTTGAGAGGATGATGGAATTGGCAAACCGATATGGGATGGAAGACGGAAGTGTGGAAGCGGAAGATGAGATGCAGGCATTGCGGGATAATCGATTATTGTTCTCCCAAACAATATTGACACCGACTGAAGTGGTGTTATATGATGATGCGCTATCTGGTGATTATGTTGTGGTGGCATCTCCTTTTCAGGAAGGTATGGGTGCAAATGTGTATTCCAGCGCTCCTCAGTTTGGAATTGTTGCAGAAAGTGGAAATCAGGATGCAGCATGGCAGTTTGTTAGGCATTTTTTCACAAAACAGTATCAGGACTTTTCAAAAGATATATTACTTATGGGTACGGACCATGTTGGAATACCGGTGAGGAAGGATTGTTTTGATGCTTTGTTAAAGAGGTATACTGCAACAGAGGCCTATGAAGTAGACGGGGAGTGGTTTGAGCCATATATAGCCGCTATCGGCAATGACCGTTACGATTTTGAGATGGAACAGCCGTTGAGTGCCGAACAGGAAACAATTTTCAGGGAAATTGTGGCGAATGCAGAGAAAAGGGAAGGAATTGACAGTCAAATTGAGGAGATTGTGTTGGAGGAGGCACAGAGTTATTTTTCGGGAGAGAAGGAATTGGAGGAAGTAATGGGGATTATACAAAAAAGGGTTACCACATATTTAAATGAATAGCAAAAAAATTAAAGTTTGCCAATCTTACAAAACCGTAAGAAAAATCTTCTCCAAAGTCACTTGAAAGTAATATTAGTACGGTATACTAAGCATAGTCGGAAAGGGCTATGCTTTTTATATTATTAAGAAGCTTTTTCATATTAGCTTCTTATGGTATGGCAACTCTGGCAAATCAAAAGAAATGGGGGATGGCAGGATGACAGATTACAGAATGCTTGCAGTATACTATTTAAAGCACAATAAGAAGCGAAGCATAAATACCATAATAGGCGTGGTAATCGCTGTTTTAGTGCTGTTTGTATTACTGAATACGATGCTGGACTATTTTTTGAACCAGCGGGCCGCTGCGAGAAAAGAGGCGGATTATGACCTGGTACTCTATACGGAGACACAGAGCCAGATTGATGCGGTTATCAGCAGAGAGGATGTAAAAAGTGCTTATGTGGGAGAAGGATATAATTACGAAACAGAAACCTTATGTAAGAATGCGTTATATGTGAATCTTAACAATCCATATAAGATGAGCGAGACATTAAAGTCACTTGAACAGGAGTACAAGATTGCGGGGGAATTAAATCCTGAGCTGGCAATGTACTATTTTAATGGTGGCGATGATAATTTTATATTTATTGCAGTTATGTTTGTTATATTGATTGCATATATATTTGCAATATTCGGAGTCGGAATCATCCGGAATTCCATTCAGCTGTGTCTGCTTGAACAGCTTAAGGATTATGGAATCCTCCGTTGTATTGGTGCGACAAAGGGACAACTTCGGACATTTATCTATATTATGGGTGCAATTTTAGAGATTATTGGTGTGGTTGTCGGTGTAGTTCTGGGTTATCCGGTTTCCGTGGTTGTGGGACTGGTTATTCATAATCCAACAAGCTTTCACATTCTGCCGGCAGTTGTTATTCTCGTTGTCTTTTTAGGGGATTTATATTTTGTAATGCAGGAAAACTGTAAATTTATAAACCATATGACTCCGATTAGTGCAGTGCGGGGAGAGTTTCGCATTAAGAAGGAACGGATTAAAGTAAGAGGAAAGGGCGTTATGGGAAGACTTTTGGGCGTTGAGGGCGAATATGCCCATAAGAGTCTGATGCGGAATCCGGGAAGATATTTTAAGAGTGTGTTTGCTATTGGTATCGGTGTGGCAGCGGTTATTGTGATGATGAGTTATACAGGCATAATAAACACGATGCTGAAGGATGCAATGAAGCATGATGGAAAATACCAGTTGTATTATTATAATGTCATATCACCAGGGACGGAATCAGATGCAGAGGCAGTAATGGCATCACTGCCTCCAATGGAAGACCTGGAGAAAATTGCTGCCGAGAGAAATATTACACAGACAAAGCGGGTTTATATTTCTGAGTTATCTGCGGTGAACCCGGAGGCAGTGGTGGGACGATTTACAGAGGAATATTACAAGGAAACTGTAATGGGAAATGCGGGGAAGAATTTGTATGATGAAGTTAAGGCTGGAGAGGGCGAAAAACATGAATCCTTTGCGGCGGCTTTAAATTTAATAGGATATGATGAAGAGGATTATCAGGACCTGGAGGAATGTCTTATAGACGGAACATTGGATATAAGTGAAGATGGTTTGGTTTTAGTTGGGGCTTCGGAGGCAGTGGTGCAAATGGAGGAGGACACATTGATAGAAGCTTTAACGTATGGTCATTATACGATTACGGATTATAAAGTGGGGGAAACCATTGATATTGTAGACCCGCAAAAATTCATGACACTGGTGAAGGAACGGGAGACGGAAGCCTTAAAGGAGGAAAAAGAGGGAAAGAATCCGTATGCAAAGTATGATGGATATTCGATTCCGGAATTTACCCGGAAGGAGCTGATAGAGGCAGGAGAATATAAAACCTATACAATTGAAGGAATCGTGGACTTAGAAAGTGCAGGGTATGGCTGGGGGTTCCTTAAAGCGATTGTCCCTTTAGAAAATTATTTTGCAATTACAGGTATGGGAGAAGATGAAATTTCTGGAATTCAATTTCATATGGAAGGAATGGAAATCAGTTCAAGTGGTCTGGAACTGTTAGAAGAGCTTTCGTATACAACAGACAGTAGTTATTCAATGTATGGAGAAATATTATATATCTGTGCCAAATTTAAAAAAATTATTCGTTATGTGGCTTTAGCGGTGCTCTTTGTGGTGACCTTAAGCGGTGTAAATATCGTTAATACCACTGCAAGTAATCTGCATCTGCGAAGGAAGGAGTTTGCCCAGCTCCGGGTAATAGGTCTGTCAAAGAAACGTCTGACGTATACGGTTATGTTAGAGGGAATTGCAACAACCGTTGGTGCCAATATCCTCGGAGTTACAGTTGGAATGGGAATCAGCTATTATTTGTATCTGGTTTTAAGGCTTATGTATCCTATCGATTTTGTAATCCCCTGGGCTTCTATCATAATAGGAGTGATTGCGTCTGGTTTGCTGTTATGTGGTACGGTTTATGTGCCGCTGAAGAACCTGCCTATGGACATGGCGTCTGATTTGACAACGGATGGAGATTAACAGGCAGAAAAATAGTTAAAATGAAAAATTGTTTGTAACAGGAGGAAGAGAATATGGAGATTGTGAGATTAGAGCATGTAACAAAAATATATGGGGAAGGAGATACAAGAGTCTGGGGGCTTGATGATGTGAACCTTACAATAGAAAAGGGTGAAATCGTGGCGGTAGTTGGTGCTTCAGGGTCCGGTAAGTCCACTCTTTTACATGTAATGGGCGGTGTGGATGTTCCAAACAGTGGAAAGATTGTTATTGATAATAAGGATATTACAAGATTAAATGATGAGGAAATGTCTGTGTTCCGCAGAAGGAAGATTGGATTTGTATTTCAGGCATACCATTTGATTCCGGTGCTGACGGTGGAGGAAAATATCCAGATGCCGATTCTTTTAGACCACAGAAAGCCGGACCGGGAGTATATAGAGCATATTTTGGAGATGCTGGGCTTAAAGGACCGGAGAAAGCATCTGCCAAACCAGCTGTCCGGCGGACAGCAGCAGCGGGCGGCAATCGCAAGGGCTTTGGCAAACCGTCCATCCCTGATTCTGGCAGATGAGCCGACGGGAGCGCTGGATTCCAAAAACGGTAATGAGGTTATTACGCTTTTACAGGATTCCGTCAAGAAGTTAAATCAGACGCTGGTGTTGATTACCCATAATATTGACCTTGCAAGGGAAGCAGACCGGATTGTAAAGATTGCGGACGGAAAAATCGAAGAATAGTGGGGGAAAGGAGGAATGCGTTGTGAAGAAAATATGTAGATGGCTGCTGGCTGTGTGTTTTTTTGTGACGATATGTACTGTGAGGGTGGAGGCTGCAGAGCCTAAGGTAATGGTGACGGATTATAAGGTAAAGGAAAAGGAGATAACGGCAGGAGGAGAATTTGAGCTTTCACTAACCCTTTATAATACAGCGAAGAAAAATATAAAGAATATGAAGGTAACCGTTCTTTCAGAGGCAGGAGAGCTTTTGCCGGCAAAGGGGGCAGGAACGGATTATGTGGAGCAGTTAGATGCGCAAACAGAGGAAACCCTTACATTTCAGATGAAGGCGGCAGAGGGTTTGGAAGAGAAGTCCTATAAGCTTATGGTGAAGCTTGCCTATGAGGATAATTATGGCTCATCCTATACGGTGGAGGATGCCATTTATCTTCCAATCCGGTTAGAACAGAGATATTCCCTTACAGACGTTGTAATAAATGGTGATTTTACATTAGGTGAAGAGCTGGAAATCACCGGCATGGTCAATAATCTGGGTAAGGGAACCCTTTACAATGTGACGGTGAAAACATCTGGTGAAAACATTTCAGAAATGGAAAGCTACATTGGAAACATTGAGCCCGGTAAGAGCGGTAATGTGGATATGCTCGTAACAGCGCAGCATTTGTCAGAGGGAACCCAGCGAATGAATTATATTACGGTTGTCTATGAGGACAGTCAGGGAAACAAGCAGGAAAAGCAGGAGAAATTAGAACAGCTGTTAAATCCGGATAATGATATAACAGCTCCGGTTTATGAGAATCTGGAGACGGTAAAGGAGGAGGAGAAGAATACCGGAGCGGGAAAGCTGATTTTAGGTGTAGGAATAGTGGTTATTGTCATTGCAATGGTTTCTTTGCTGGGATACAGAAAATGGAAGCGTAAGAAACGGATACGGGAGGAATTTTAATGGGTTGGATATTCCGGTTATGTACATTGAATATGAAAAGAAGAAGAACCCGTACCATTTTGACTGTGCTGGGAGTGACAATCGGTGTCATTTCTATTGTATCGCTGCTTTCCATTGGAATTGGCGTAAAGGATGTAATGCTGAAAGATTATGAGACCGGGGATACAGTGAGACGGATTATAGTGCATGGTGAGGAGAACGGCAAGCGCAAGGACAAAATGCTGTCGGACCGCACCATAGAAAAATTCAGCAAGCTTTCCCATGTGGAGACAGTTTATCCCATGTATGAGATTTTAGTAGTCATGCAGATGGATAAATATATCAGTTATGCCGGCCTTTGTGGAATCCCTGCAGAGCAGCTGGAAAAGCTGGAGCTTGTGGAAGGGTCGGAGCTTAGCGGAGCGGCGACAAAGCCAAAGCTGGTCTTTGGAAATCTTATGGGGATGTTATTTTATAATGAAAATACAGGCAGTAGTTTTGCAGAGGCAGAAAATAAAATGACAAAGGAAATGCTTGGGAAAAAACTCCAGGTCAATATTGGGTTTGATGAGAGTGGGTTTTCGGATAAACTTGCTGTTGACGGGGTTATGAAGGGGGACGATAATACATATTTCATGGAATCCCAGAGCGTATATTGTGACTTGGATGTTCTGCTCCGGTATCTGAAACGAAAAAGCCCTGATGGGAATATTGTGGGGCAGCCTGTGGATGCAGAGGGAAATGCATATAAGGATTTTATTTACAGCAGCGCAGTGGTAGTTGTGGATGATATAAATGAGGTGGACGCCGTTGTCAAGAAGCTTCAGGATATGGGATTTCAGACGGAAAATGAAAAGGAATACCTGGATTCCGTGAAAAAGACCCTGAAGGTGGTACAGCTTCTGCTTGGCGGAATTGGTATGATTGCGCTGGTGGTGGCGGTCATTGGAATCAGCAATACCATGACAACAGCCGTATATGACCGCATAAATGAAATCGGCATATTGAAGGTGCTGGGCTGTGATTTGGATGAATTGTTATACCTGTTTTTACTTGAGTCAGGAATCCTGGGTGCAATGGGAGGCGTTGTGGGGATTGCTGTTTCCTATGGAATCCGTGGAATTATAAATAAACTTGGCGTCATGCTTCTGGAATTTGCAAAGGGGACACAGCTTGCGGTGATACCGTGGTGGCTGGTGCTTGCAGCAGTGGTGTTTTCTACAGTATTGGGTATTCTGGCAGGCTATTTTCCTGCCCGTTGGGCGGTAAAATTAAAGCCGATTGATGCAGTGAGAAAATAGGTGATTGGAGGAAAGGAGTTTTGCAGGGAATTCTTGACAAAATAAGATTGTATGATACAATGAAAAAGTTAAGGATTTCAAGCTTTTGCTATGAATTCCTAAAGATTTGTTGAAATTAGATTTTTATTGAGGGAGATACCCTGAATGTTACTGTAGGAGGATTTATCATGGCAACAGCATATAATCACAAGCTGATTGAAGGGAAATGGCGCAAGAAATGGGAGGAGAACCCGATTAATGTGGAGGATGGCAAAAAGCCGAAGTATTACTGTCTGGATATGTTTCCATATCCGTCCGGCAACGGTCTTCATGTGGGTCACTGGAGAGGATATGTAATCAGTGATGTATGGAGCCGCTATAAAATGATGCAGGGATACTATCTGATTCATCCGATGGGATGGGATGCCTTTGGTCTTCCAGCAGAGAATTATGCCATCAAGAATGGCGTACATCCTGCAATTTCCACTGCAGAGAATGTAGCCAATATCAAGAGACAGATTAACGAGATTGCAGCGATTTATGACTGGGACAGAGAGGTAAATACCACCGACCCGGATTATTATAAGTGGACGCAGTGGATTTTTGTAAAGATGTTCAAGGAAGGTCTTGCCTATGAGAAGGAGATGCCGATTAACTGGTGTCCGTCCTGTAAGACCGGTCTGGCAAATGAAGAGGTTGTGGACGGTAAATGTGAGCGCTGCCACAGCGAGGTAACCAAGAAGAATCTCCGTCAGTGGATGTTAAAGATTACGGCATATGCAGACCGCCTGCTGGCAGATTTGGATACATTGGACTGGCCGGAGAAGGTTAAGAAGATGCAGGCTGACTGGATTGGCAAGTCCTATGGTGCGGAGGTAGACTTCAAGGTAGACGGTATGGAGGAAAGCATCACCGTATATACAACCCGTCCGGATACCTTATGGGGAGCAACCTTTATGGTATTGGCACCGGAGCATGCATTGGCTTCAAAGCTTGCAACGGATGAGACGAGAGAGGCAGTGGAGAAGTACATTTATGACGCATCCATGAAGTCAAATGTGGACCGTATGCAGGACAAGGAAAAGACCGGTGTATTTACCGGCTCCTATGCGATTAATCCGTTAAATGGCAAGAAGACGCCAATCTGGCTGTCGGATTATGTACTGGCTGATTATGGTACAGGAGCCATTATGTGCGTGCCTGCCCATGATGACCGTGACTTTGCATTTGCAAAGAAATTCGACCTTCCAATCATCCAGGTTATCGCCAAGGACGGAAAAGAGATTGAAAACATGACAGAGGCTTATACCGAGGCAAACGGAACCATGATTAATTCCGGTGACTGGACTGGAATGGAGTCCGCTGTATTGAAGAAGGAAGCCCCGGAAATGATAGAAAAACTGGGATACGGCAAGAAGACCACCAATTATAAGCTGCGGGACTGGGTATTTTCCCGCCAGCGTTACTGGGGCGAACCGATTCCGATTATCCACTGTCCGGACTGTGGTGCGGTACCGGTTCCGGAGGAGGAGCTTCCGGTATTGCTTCCGGATGTTGAAAAATATGAGCCGACAGGAACGGGAGAGTCACCGCTTGCAGCCATTGATTCCTGGGTAAATACCACATGTCCTTGCTGTGGCAAGCCGGCTAAGCGTGAGACCAATACAATGCCGCAATGGGCAGGTTCTTCCTGGTATTTCCTGCGTTATGTGGATAACAAGAATGACAAGGAGCTGGTAAATAAAGAAAAGGCAGACAAGTATTTACCGGTTGATATGTATATCGGCGGTGTGGAGCATGCGGTGCTTCACTTACTGTACGCGCGTTTCTATACCAAGTTCCTGCACGATATCGGCGTGGTGGATTTTGATGAACCGTTTAAGAAGCTGTTTAACCAGGGTATGATTTGTGGACGTGACCGGGAGACCGGTGCAGCTACCAAGATGAGCAAATCCTTAGGTAATATTGTGTCGCCGGATGACATGGTAAATGACTATGGCTGTGATGCGCTTCGTATGTATGAATTATTTATCGGACCGCCTGAGCTGGATTCCATCTGGGATGACCGGGGAATTGACGGTGTATACCGTTTCTTATCCCGCTTCTATAATATGGCAGTTAAGAACATTGAAAATCCTGGCAAGGAGACACCGGAGCTTATCAAGCTGCGTCATAAGATGGTATACGATATCACCACACGTTTAGAGAGTTTTTCACTGAATACCGTTATTTCCGGTTTCATGGAGTACAATAATAAGTTTGTGGAGCTGACCAAGAAGGGCGGCGTGGATACTGAGACCCTTAAGACGGTGGTACGTCTGATTGCCCCATTTGCACCGCATATTGGTGAGGAATTATGGGAAGCGTTAGGGGGAACGGAAACAGTCTTTGCTTCCGGCTGGCCAACCTATGAAGAGGAAGCCATGAAGGAGAATGAGATTACAATTCCGGTTCAGATTAACGGTAAAACGAAAGCTACCATTGATATTGCGGTGGACGAGGCAAAGGATGCCGTTCTTGCAAAGGGAAAAGAGGCGATTGCAGATAAATTATCAGGTCTTACTGTGATAAAGGAAATCTATGTACCAGGAAAGATTGTAAATATTGTTGCAAAATAATGTAGATAGAAGGGGCTGTTGGTTTCCTGTAAAATCATTATAATGAAAGGTAATTGCGAAACTGATTTTTTGAGAACCTGCGTTGTACAAATGTAACAAATATGTTTTTCGGACCGTTTGCACTTGGTTGAGAACGCAACAGTGCTAAGCAATGTAACACTCTGCACACCAAGTGTGCAGGTGTACTTTCGTACTAAGCTCGAAAACACCTCGCTAAGTACTCAATGCAACCACTGACGTTCTCAAATGTCCTACAAACATAAATTTGTTACATTTGCACAACTCGCATTTTGAAATAATGAGTTTCGCAATTGTCTGATTATAATGATTGGGAAAGGAGAGGGCAGCCCTGCCTTGATGGGAGAGGGATGAAGAAAGTATGGAATTATTGCGGAAAATAATCTGGGTGATAATACCATTATGGGGAATTGTTTTTTTGTTTGGAAGCAGCCAGACGGCAGAAGCCAGGAAATACTATTCTTTAAAAAATATAGGTCTTTCCGGGTGTACAACGGATAATGTAGATTATGGCATTTTGTCAATCCGGGGTAATACGGTGAAATATGTTAAGTATAAGATTGCACCTAACGGGTATGAATGGGAACAAACGGGAAGAATACAGACAGCGAAGCTGACATCTTCTACGAAGTGTTATATTGGTGATTCCAAAAAGGTATCTTCTTCCCTGAAAAAGCCTGAAAATAACAAAAAGAGCAAGGCTGGTAATAAGAAGAAGGTACAGAGAATCAGCAGTAAGCGGACACATATTACCCAGAAGAACATTAATACGGAGAAATGGATATACAGAGTCCGAAAGGGAACCCTGAAAAGATATATATCGAGAAGAAATAATGAGATTCGGGTCGTAAGGGGAAAGGTTACTAAGATTGCGGTAAGGCTTTCTTATTAAAAGGGCATTAAGGAGTAAACAATGGCGGATTTAAAAAAAGAGATAGAGAAAAGAAGAACCTTTGCGATTATTTCCCATCCGGATGCCGGTAAAACCACTTTAACAGAGAAATTTCTGTTATTTGGAGGGGCAATCAATACTGCCGGTTCGGTAAAGGGAAAGGCAAATTCAAAATATGCAGTATCCGACTGGATGGATATTGAAAAGGAAAGGGGAATTTCCGTTACCTCATCTGTACTGCAGTTTCAGTATGATGGATATTGTATCAATATATTGGACACTCCGGGACACCAGGATTTCTCGGAGGATACTTACCGTACCCTGATGGCGGCAGATTCAGCGGTGATGGTTATTGACGCTTCAAAGGGTGTTGAAGCACAGACTATAAAATTATTTAAAGTGTGCGTTATGCGTCACATTCCGATTTTTACCTTTATTAATAAGATGGACAGGGATGCAAAGGATACCTTTGAGCTGCTGGATGATATAGAATCGGTGCTTGGAATCCAGACCTGTCCCGTTAACTGGCCGATTGGTTCCGGGAAAGAGTTCAAGGGCGTATATGACAGGGAGACAAGAGTGGTGTCGAAGTTCCAGGCGGTATCCACCGGCGGCGCCAAAAAGGCGCAGGAGACTGATTATTCCATTGAGGATGAGGAATTGCGCCAGGACATCGGCGAAATCCTTTACAACCAGCTTATGGAAGAGGTGGAATTGTTAGATGGAGCCAGTGAGCCCCTGGATTTGGAAAAGGTGAATAGGGGAGAGCTGTCCCCTGTCTTTTTTGGCTCAGCGCTGAATACCTTTGGTATCGAAACCTTTTTGAATCATTTCCTTAAGATGACCACATCGCCGCTTCCAAGAATGTCCAACGAGGGACTGATTGACCCGATGGAGGAGGATTTTTCTGCCTTTGTCTTTAAGATTCAGGCAAACATGAATAAAGCACACAGGGACAGAATTGCATTTATGCGAATCTGCTCCGGAAAATTTGATGCCACAAAGGATGTCTATCATGTGCAGAGCAAGCGGAAAATGAAGCTTTCCCAGCCGCAGCAGCTGATGGCACAGGACCGCAAGATTGTGGAGGAGGCATATGCCGGGGATGTAATCGGAGTATTTGACCCGGGTATCTTTTCTATTGGAGACACATTATGTAAACCGGGAAAGAAGTTTGAATACGAGGGGATTCCAACCTTTGCACCGGAGCATTTCTGCAGGGTTGTCCAGATGAATACCATGAAACGAAAGCAGTTTGTCCAGGGCGTCACCCAGATTGCCCAGGAGGGTGCCATTCAGATTTTCCAGGAATATACGGCGGGAATGTCTGAAATTATTGTCGGGGTAGTGGGTGTTTTGCAGTTTGAGGTTTTGAAATACCGCCTGGAAAATGAGTATGGGTGTGAGGTTAAGTTAGAGCCTCTTCCATACAATTTTATCAGATGGATAAAAGACCCTTCCACGGATGTAAATGCATTAAAGCGTGTGAATGAGGTAAAGAAGGTAAAGGACATGAAGGGAAATCCGCTTCTGCTCTTTACAAACCAGTGGACAATCAATACCGTATTAGAGCACAACGAGGGCTTAGAGCTTCTTGAGTTTAGAAAGAATTAAGGGGAGAATCTGCAAATGAATGGGACAAAAAGGAAATTTTTTATTTTGGTTTTTCTATTTTTGTTTGCAGTGTTCTGTATACCGTCCAGGGCATATGCGGCAGGTGATTTAAATCTGCATACCACAAAGCAGCCGGGGAATATGGTAAAATTAGACTGGACAGCGTGGGATGGGGCGCAGCGTTATGTCATCTATGTTTCCGTGGGCAATAACAGGAATTACACAAGGAAGGCAGAGGTATCTGCGGAATCGGAAAGCACATATATCTGTAAAGGGATTTCAAAAAAGAAGACCTATTATTTCAAGGTGGAGGCTCTGGGAAAAGCTGTGGACGAAGAGTCCGGTACACAGGTTCTGACAGAAGAAGCTGTAAAATTATATAACGGTAACATTGTATCCACCACCCACCAGAAGTACACATATACGGAAATGAAGAAGGATATTGCGCTTTTGGAAGAAAAATATGCGGATTATGTCCAGGTGGAAATAATCGGGAAAACTGCAGATAAGCGGAATATATATGATGTGATACTGGGAAATCCCGAAGCTTCCAAATGCGTTATTTTTCAGGCGAGCATCCATGCCCGGGAGTATATGACGTCCCAGCTCGTAATGGAACAGATGGAATATTATCTGGATTATTATAACAAGACCTTTGAAAAGGAATCCTATCATGATATCTTTGACAGGGTCTGTGTTCATGTGGTGCCGATGGCAAATCCGGATGGAGTTACGATTTCCCAAAGTGGGTTTAAGGGAATCCGGAATGCTTCGTTAAGAAAGAAGCTTAAGAAAATGATTGGCAGCAGGTATCCGAAGAACTGGAAGGCAAATGCGAGAGGCGTGGATTTGAATAACCAGTTTGACCACAATTTTGTATATGTAAAACGGCTGAGAAAGGGTTCCTATGCAGGATACGGAGGTAAAAAGCCTGTCTCTGAAAAAGAGTCAAAGGCACTGGTAAATCTGGTAAAGCAGGTAAAACCGAAGGCAGTTGTGAATTATCATGCCATGGGAAATGTAATATACTGCAGGTATGGCGCATCAAAGAAGATGCAGAAAAAGGTATACCGGTTATCCGGAAAAATCAGAAAGCTTACCGGATACTCCTATATGGGGCTGACGGATAATGCAGGCTTTGCCAACTGGCTGGTCTGTGAAGAGGGAATTCCATCCTGCACGGTGGAGATTGGTAGAAATGTTGTACCGGTTCCCATTAAGCAGTTTAAGACAATTTGGAAAAAGAATAAAAATGTTATGGCGGCAGCCGCAAAGCTGTATGAGTAATAAAAGGCTCTGAATATCCGGTAAGAAAAAACCGGTATTCAGAGCTTTTTGAGTTGCAATGCATTCGGAAGAAGCTGCCGGTGGCAGGTTCTGTAGGTTGCCAAGCATATGAAAAAAAGGTTCAGTGAACCTTTTTTGAGTGTTAACGGTTGAATAAGCCCATCAGCATATCCACCTTCTGCTGTTCCGCGGGGGTCATGTTTGCCTTCATGATATTGATTAACAGCGTTGTTTCCTCCTTGGTGAAGCTTAGGTTACGTTTTGACAGCTCCTTGTCAATGGACAAAAGCCTGGGAAGCATAACCTCGGGAGAGGTATGGGTATTGGTCTGCATAACCTCGCGGATAATCTGCTGTTTTACCGGGTGCAGGTTGTTAAATTCGGGTGTAGAAGTGAATGCTTCATAATTCATGGAAATACCTCCTGGTCTGAATCGTTATTGGATATATCATTTGTATAGCTCTCCGCCTGTGCCATATCATATTCCGCCAGAATATTCCGGATTGCAGCATCAAAGGAATCGTCAGGGCTGCTTTCGGTGTGTGCGCCTGTATTTGGCGGTTCGCTTGTACCTGAGGCTTGAAAGGGCGGTGGCGGACCATCCGTCCCGCCCTTGTTAAACTGGTTGAACATATTTACGATATTGGAAATGTCCATGCCGTTTTGTCCGGTTAAACCGGATAACATCTCCGGGGAAAAAGAGCCGTTTGTGTTTTCGGAAAGTGACATGAGCATTTTTAGCATTTCGGGAGACATTCCGGTCAGAGCACAGAGCATGTCGGTGGGACTTGAGGAAGGGGAGTACAGTCCTAAGCGGGATAGATTATCCACGGAGCGGAATGCATTTATAATCAGCCGGATTTCAGTAAATTTGATAAAAAGAGCCAGGGGAAGCTTAAGGGGATATTCGACAAAGGGAATCAGGGATTCCAGCATGGAAAGGCTTTCGCAGTTTGTGATGCACTCGAGCGGATGACGGTTTTTGGGTTCCATTTGGCTGCCTCAGGTCTTTTCTATTAAGTATATGCACAAAGTTGACGGTTATGAAAAAAAAGTGGTATACTATACGCCATAAAGGAAGCCTGAGTGAGGAATACAGGCAGTGTACAGCAGGGTGATGATATGAACTTAGAACAATTTTACAGTGGAAATGAATGGTATGCCTATCAGTATTTTGGCGCACATGTGAAGGAGCAGGGAGTGACCTTCCGGGTATATGCGCCCAGAGCGGAAAGGGTTACGCTGATTGGAGAGTTTAACCTCTGGAGGGACCAGGAAATGGAGGTAAAAGGCAGGGGTGGAATATACAGTCTTACGGTTCCGGAGGCAAAGGCGGGTCAGATGTACAAATACCGGATTTACCACCATGATGGAACAGTGACGGATAAGGCGGACCCCTATGGCTTTGCCATGGAGCTGAGACCCTGCTCCGCTTCCATTATTACGGAAGAGGGAAATTATACATTTACAGACAGAGAATGGATGGAGCGTAGGGAAAAACTATACAACCATCCATTTCATATTTATGAAATCCATTTCGGCTCCTGGAGGGCGAAGGGAGACCGCTGGTACCGCTATGAGGAGCTGGCGGAGGTGCTGATTCCCTATTTAAAGGAAATGGGATATACCCATGTGGAGGTAATGCCGTTAACAGAGCATCCGTTAGACGCCTCATGGGGATATCAGTGCACCGGATTTTTCGCTCCCACCTCCCGGTATGGAACACCGGACGGCCTGCGGGAGTTTGTAAACCAGTGCCATCAGGCAGGAATTGGGGTGATTCTTGATTTTGTAATGGTTCATTTTGCAGTAGACGATTATGGCTTGTCCCTGTTCGATGGATATCCGCTGTATGAGCTGCCCTTTGATGATGTGGAGCGGAGCGAGTGGGGCTCCTATAACTTTGCCCATGGAAGGGGGGAGACTGCCAGCTTTCTGAAATCCTGTGCCAATTACTGGCTGACGGAATTTCATTTTGACGGCTTGCGGATGGATGCCATTTCCAATATTATTTACTGGAGAGGACAGGAGAGCTGCGGCGTCAACCGGCAGGCGGTTTCCTTCATACAGGCCTTGAATGATGGTTTACATAATATTCATCCCACTGCGATTCTCATAGCGGAGGACTCCACCAGCTATCTGAAGGTGACGGCTCCTGTCGCCTACGGGGGACTGGGCTTTGATTATAAATGGGACTTAGGGTTCATGCATGATACCCTGAACTTTTTTCAGATGAGCCCGGCGGAGCGAAGAAGGCATTATGGGGATATTCTGTTTTCCATGCATTATTTTTACAACGAGCTGTATCTGCTGGCATTTTCCCATGATGAGGTGGTACACGGGAAAAAAACGATTCTCGATAAAATGTATGGAGCCTATGAGGATAAATTTGCCCAGTGCCGGGCACTATTTCTATATATGCTCAGTCATCCGGGAAAAAAGATGAATTTTATGGGAAATGAGATTGGACAGTTCCGGGAATGGGCTCAATACCGCCCCCAGGATTTTGAGGTGCTTGGCAAATTTCCCATGCATGCCATGTTCACCCGCTTTTGCCGTGATTTGAACCATATTTATCTGACACATCCGGCGCTGTATGTTGAAGAGTACAATTCTGACTGCTTTTCCTATGTGACAGCGGATAAGGACTGGGATTTGGTCTATGCCTATACGAGATGCGCCGGCGGCGAGCAGATACTGGCGGTGTTTAATTTCAGTGATGAGCGATACCGGAATTATCTGATACGGTTAAAGGGAAATCATACGCTGAAGGAGCTGATTCACAGTGCCAGCCGGATTTATGGAGGAAACGTATTACAGGATAATGTGGAGCTTCCGGTTAGAAATGGCCAATGTATGATGGATTTGGAGCCTTATTCCGGAAGACTGTTTCAGGTATGGTAGCAGGTTGCGAAACTCTGTTTTTTGTAAAATGCGTTGTGCATATATACCAAAACATGTTTTCGGCACGTAGCTCTGCATACCTTCCTACTAGGCTCAACTTTGTTTCGCCAAGTATACAGGCATTGCGCTCCGCTTCGAACGTAACAGTAGTAAGGCAGCAAAGAACGCTGCCTAACAACTGACGTTCTCAGAGGGCACTTCAACATTGTTTTAGTATATATGCACAACTTACATTTTGAAATAGTGAGTTTCGCAATTATCTTAGAAGTAGATGTAGTAGGAAGAGGAGATATTATGTTAACTGATGCGATAACAAAAATGGATTTTACAATTCTGAACTGGATTCAGGAGCATGTCAGATGTGCTGCGCTGGATATCGTGTTTCCAGCGGTCACTGCACTTGGCAACAAGGGCTGGCTTTTTATTCTCATTGCCATTATATTAGTCTGTATTCCCAAATACCGGAAATGGGGCGCCGCAATGGGAACCAGCCTGGGACTGGGATTTTTATTCGGCAATATGCTGATTAAAAATATTGTGGCACGCACCCGTCCCTACGACCTTGTGGAGAATATTACGATTCTGGTTGACCGACTCAGTGACTATTCCTTTCCCTCCGGTCATACCCTGGCAGCCTTTGAATTTTTTACAGTGGTGTGTCTGATGCCGGTGAAGAAGGTGTATAAGGTGCTGGCTGGAATTCTGGCATTTGCAATTGCATTTTCCAGATTATATCTCTATGTACATTTTCCGTCAGATGTCTTAATGGGAATGCTGCTGGGAACTCTGTTTGGAGTAATGGGAGTGCGCATTGTAACAATGGTGATAGAGGAAAAAAATTATTGAGCTTTTAATTTATCATTTTCCAACCAGTTTCTATTTTCTGTACTTGTTCCCCAAGCGTCAAGGGCTAAATCATAAGTATTTGTTACTTTATCATCTAATTTTTTGATATCTTGCCGTAGTTCTCTTTGTTTTTCTATAATTCTGTTTTGTCCTGCCTTTAACGCTGACGTATCAGCTTCGAGTTTTTCAAGCCTTGTATTGATTGGTGTTAGTTTTTCATCAAATTTCTTATCCATCATATCAGATATAGCTTGTAACAATTCATTGTCCTGCATAATAAAACACCTCCTAGTCCGATTTCGTTATGATAGCGTTATTATATCATAATCAAAATACCAAGTCTATTACATATTAGGCTATGGATAGCGTAAATTTACTGAAGGATTTTTAGGGATTTATAATATCCCATAATAAATCCCATATTGACAGGTAAGTAGAAAAATGTTATAACTGTATTATATCAAGTGGTACACATGATACACGCGCGATAAAACAGAGAAAGAAAGGAGGAGCACATGGTTGTATTAGATTATAAGAGCAGTAAGCCCATCTATGAGCAGATTATGGAACAGATTAAGCTTAATGTCATGAAAGGGTATTTAAAGCCCGGGGACGCAATCCCTTCCGTACGCAAGCTGGCATTGGAGCTTAAGATTACACCCGGAACCGTTTCCAAGGCATACCAGGAATTAGAGCGTCAGCAGATAATAGAGACAATTCGGGGAAAAGGAACATTTATTGCAGACGAGATTGAGTTAAAGCCGGATGAGGGAAAGCTGCAGACGGTCAGGAAAAATTTAAGGACGGAATTAATGGAGCTTAAGCTGATGGGGTATGACAGGGAAATGATTGTGGAGCTGATTAAGGGGATATATGAGGAGATGAATGTATGTTAGAGATTAAGAATGTTTATAAGAGCTATAACCGGAACAATGTGCTGAAGGACATCAGCCTGACCGTACTTCCAGGGGAGATTCACGGGCTGATTGGTGAGAACAGTGCGGGTAAAACAACTTTGATTAAATGTGTGACCGGCGTTTATAAGGCAGACCAGGGGGAGATTCTATATGATGGCAAGCCCATTTATGATAATCCTGAGGTAAAGGAGAGAGTGGGATATGTAGCGGATTATAATGACTATATTAAGTATTATACCGTGTCAAAAATGGTACATATGTATGAGACATTCTATCCGCGGTTCAATAAGGGCAAGTTTAATGAATTTAACCAGATTTTTAAGCTGCCGGTAGATAAACGGATATTATCCCTGTCCAAGGGACAGAAAATGCGGCTGGCATTTATGCTGGAAACTGCAAAGGAGCCGGACTATCTGATTCTGGATGAACCCACATCAGGTCTTGACCCTGTGGCGAAGGCGAAGTTTTTTGAACTGCTGATTAACGAGGTGGAGCAAAGGGAGATTGGAGTGCTGATTAGCTCCCATAATCTGGAGGGGCTGGAGAAAATCTGCGATTCCGTAACCATGATGCACCAGGGAGTGGTGGAGCGGCAGATGTCCATGGAGGATTTTAAGAGCACGCTTACCAGGTTAAATGTGGTATTTGAGGGTGGAGCAGATAAGAAGGTCTATGAAATGCCGGAAATTTTGCGCATACGCAATGTGGGAAGCATTTATACAATGATAGTGAAGGAGTACAGCGAAGCGTTTGCCGAAAAGCTTTATAAGCTTGGAGCGGGTCTGGTGGAACCGGTGGAGATTTCCCTGGAGGAGTTATTTGTTGTGCTGGAGGAAGCAAAAGAGGAGAGCGGTAATGCAGTACAGTCTGATAAAAGTAAAGAAAAGCGGGAGGGATAGCCGATGAAAGGTTTTCAAAAATTTATAAAACAGTCATGGCGGTTTTACCTGATTGTTTTGATTATTGTTTTGTTTCTGGTAATCTGCGATTCGGTATATATCTGCCGGGATGAAGGAATTGCATTTACCGGGAAGAGCGTAGAGCAGCAGCTTACGGAGAAGTTAGATAAGGCAGAACAAAAGCAGCAGGGGACCGCTGCATTGCCGCAGGGTGTGTACTTATATAGTATTATTGAGGATAAGGCAGGTAACGAGACAATTATGGGGTTCATTATGACAATAATTGGAATTGTGATTCTGCTGGCAGTACGGCAATTTTATTATACGGATATAAGGGCGGCAGAATTTATGGAAACGCTTCCGGTAAAAAAGCGGAGCATGGTAATGTATGATTACTTCAGCATGCTTGCAGTCCTTCTTATCGGCGGACTGGTACAGGCGGGGATACTGCTGGGATGCCAGAACCGTTATAATCGTGCAGTGGTCAGGTTTTGGGAGCAAAGGTCTGCCGGTGTACCGGAGGATAATATCGTTTCTCTGTCCAATGACAGGCTGCTGTTGTATATGGGTATCTATTTTTTGTTTATTCTTTTAGTGTATACATGGATTTACATATGGATGACAGTGACAAGAAATCCCATAATGGGAGAGGGGATTTCTCTGTTTCTGTATGGAGGTCTCTATATTACCGAAGAATTTTTTACGTGGACACTGAATTGTGTAAACGGCTATGGCGGTGTGGCAGAGTATAACGATAATATTAATAATATAGAAACGTTGATGTCGCCATCTGCATTTATGGAGAATCTGGATGAGGTGAGTGGAACGGCAGCCGGCTATAACATGTGGATGATGCTGGCATTGGTGGGGCTGGCTGTTCTGGCTGGCATTGGACTGCTTATGATTGTTTCAACTATAAGAGAGCTTTCCAGAGGAAAATTATTTTACTTTTCTCTGCTGGATTACCCTTTTGCAGTTTTGTTCGGGATTATACTGTTTGCATGGTTAGCAGATGGTTTCCTGTATTACTATGCCGGTATTGCACTGGCAATTGGATGCCTTGCAGCTGTGGTAGTTTTCATTCTGGTTCATCCGGATTCGGGTAAGAGGTCTGTGAGATGGGAGGTGAAATAATATGAAACGGTTATGGAAGCAGGAATGGAAATATTATCTGTTTTTTGTGGTGATTATGACGGTGATTCTGTCTTTCGACCAGGATATCAACTGGCTGCTGGAATTTGATATTGGAGACGGAAGTGCGTCGGATTTTATCATTGGCACTATACTCTATTCTCTTTCTGAAAGTGTGAGTGGATATCTCATACAAAGAATGGTTTTAAAAGGTGTAATTGGTATTCTGGTTTTTAAAGCGGCATTTTTCTGGCTGGAGAAGGACAGCTATGGAAGAGAATTTTTGCAGACGCTTCCGGTCACCAGGTTAGACCGGATGGTATTTCATCTGGTTATGGACAGTCTGGTAATTCTTATTTCGGTAACCTGCTCCTGGATGTATTTGTATTGCGGAAGCATGGATATCTTAAAATCAATGAAGCTTGCGTTACCGGGATTTGCAACAGGTATTTTTTTGAGAATGGCTGTTATTATTGGTTACCTGCTGTTTATACTGTGTCTGATAAATATGCTGGAGAGTCTGTTTGTAGGCGGGGTTACCCGGATTGCCGGAACGGCAGGGAATATTTTTATTGGATATCTGCTTGTCTATTTTGTATCTGAATTATTTAAAAAAAGTGAATGGATACAACATCTGTGTGGATTTTTTGTACTGGATACAGCAGGAAACTTTTCCAATACAGGGTCAGGAGAGCAGCAGCTACAGGACGTCATGAATATTACGGTGTATTATAAGGGAGAGCCGATAACAATACCTGAGGAATATAGTGTATACCGTTTTTTCAGCAATTCGGATATGGGCTGGTATATGGGACATTTAGCCGGGTATGTGGTGCTGGCAGTCCTGTTGGCAGTCACTGCCGTATTTCTGGTGAAAAGACAGGAGCAGTCAAAGCGGGATTTCTATTTTGCCGCCGGAAGGTATCTGACCAGCGGGCTGATTAGTGTGGCATTTTGTGTAATACTGTTAGCAAATGCAAGGGGGGCATGGCATGTGTGCGTTATTGTTCTGGCGAGTGTTCTGTTATTTGTTTTGCTGTCCTATTGGATAGATACCGATAGAAAACCACTGAAAAAGCAATTGTAAATATATCTGTATAACAGCAAAGAAGAGAGAGGGATTGTCCTGTGATAAAGACATGCCGCTCTCTTTTTTGCTGTCTTCATAAGTTTTTTATAGAAAAATCGTCATAAGTATTATATAATAGACAGGATGGTGATAAACAGGATTAACCAAAGGAGATGAAAAAGTGCGAAATATAGTAACCAACGTGAAGCGTCTTAGGAAACAGGTATTTACGGAGATTGCAAATGTTGCCTATGAATCAGAGAATATTATTGATGATATCGAGGCGATACCATATAAGATAACTCCAGGGGATACCCCACAGTATTGTGAGAGCATTTACAGGGAACGTGCCATTACCAGAGAGCGGATTCGTCTTGCCATGGGTATGTCCCTCCGCCCGGAGGACAAGCCGGTACATCTGACCCAGGGAATTGAGGAGAGCAATATTGATGAGAAATACTATGAGCCGCCTCTGATGCAGGTAATTCCGGCTGCCTGCAATGCCTGTGAGCATAATGTCTATGAGGTAAGCGACCAGTGTAAGGGCTGTGTGGCACATCCGTGTATGGAGGTGTGTCCGGTGGGAGCCATACATATGGAAAATGGGAAATCGGTGATTGATAAAAATATCTGCATTAAGTGTGGAAAGTGCAAAAGCCACTGTCCATATGATGCAATTTCCCATAAGCGGCGTCCCTGCGCAGATGCCTGTGGGGCAAATGCCATTGTCAGTGACGAATTGGGACGTGCCAAGATTGATGAGAAGAAATGTGTGTCCTGCGGTATGTGTATGGTAAACTGTCCTTTTGGTGCCATTGCGGATAAATCCCAGATTTTCCAGCTGATTCGCGCCCTTCGCTCCGGACGGGAAATCTATGCTGCCATTGCGCCTGCGTTTGTGGGACAGTTCGGGGAATATGCAACACCGGACAAGATAAAGGCGGCGCTGCTGAAGCTTGGCTTTGCCGGAGTTTATGAGGTTGCCATGGGTGCGGATATGGGTGCCATGACAGAGGCGGAGCACTATGTGAAGGAGGTTGCCACCGGAAAGGTTCCATTTTTGTTAACCTCCTGCTGTCCGTCATGGGCGATGCTTTCCAAAAAGCATTTTCCGGAAACCATTGACAAGATTTCCAATGCACTTACACCGATGGTTGCCACTGCCAGAATGATTAAGAAGGAGCATCCGGAGGCTTCCGTTGTATTTATCGGACCATGTGCAGCGAAGAAATTAGAGGCAATGCGGAAGACGGTACGGAGTGATGTGGACTTTGTAATTACCTTTGAGGAATTGGATGCGATGTTCCTTTCAAGGGATATCGAATTTGACGATTTCCGGGTTGGAGTTCCGGTGGAGGATGCGACAGGTGCCGGTCGCGGCTATGCCGTGGCAGGAGGAGTTGCCAAGGCAATTGAGGAATGCATTAACGAGTATTATCCGGGAACGGAGGTTCATATCGAGCATGCGGAGGGACTGGATGAGTGCCGGAAGATGCTGATGCTTGCAAAGGCAGGAAAGAAAAACGGCTGTCTGATTGAGGGCATGGGATGTCCTGGCGGATGTGTTGCCGGTGCTGGAACCAATATTCCGATTAATAAGGCAGTGGTTCAGGTGCGTAATTTTGTGAATTCCACAAAGAAGACGATTCCGGATAAGGATGTTGTAAAGGATTATCATCCGGAAGAGTAGTAAGGGAAGGGAGTAGAGATACATTGAATTGGTTGGTTGGTATGGCAAATACCGGTGATGCTTCAAAACCGTGGCTGATTGCAATCTGTATGATAGTGTCCATAGTTGTTGTGGCAGCCCTCTTTATAATCGGACAGAAGGGGAAGGAAGACGATGATGAAGAGGAAGAGTAGGATATGAGTGATTTTATATACAGCCTGAATGCGACAATGCCGGTTTTTCTTGTTATGATATTAGGCTGGTGGCTTAAAAGGATACATTTTCTGACAGATGATTTTGTATCCGTGGCAGATAAGCTGGTATTTAAGGTTGCGCTGCCGGTATTGGTCTTTAAGGATATTGCAGGAGCGGATTTAACGAAGGATTTTAATCTCAAATTTGTTCTGTTCTGCTTTTTCGGAACCTGTGTGTTTTTTGGCGTGACATGGCTGCTGGCAGAGATATTCATAAAAGATAAGAGCATGATAGGAAGCTTTGTACAGGGAAGCTTCCGGGGAAGTGCGGCGATTCTGGGCATTGCCTTTGCCGAGAATATTTATGGAAGCAGTGGTCTGGTTCCCATGATGATTGTGGCATCCATACCGTTATTTAATATTTTTTCCGTCATTGTATTGATGCGGAGTGCAAATGCGGAAGAGACAGACCGGGGTGCTGTGGTAAAGAAGACTCTTAAGGGAATTGTGACAAATCCTATTATTATAGGGATTGTTGCCGGTATCCCCTTTGCCCTGTTAAAGTTTCAGTTTCCTGTGATAATTGAAAAATCAATTAACAGTGTGGCAAGCCTTTCTACACCGCTGGCACTGATTACCATTGGCGCAGGCTTTTCTACCGGAGCTGCCCTTGAAAAATGGAAGCCTACGGTAATTGCCTCCCTGATTAAATTAGTGATTATTCCGGGAATTTTTCTTCCGGTGGCAGTATGGATGGGCTTTCGGAATGAGGAGATGGTGGCACTGCTGATTCTGACAGGGGCGCCTACTACAGTCAGCTCCTATATTATGGCAAAAAATATGGGCAACGACAGTGTGCTGGCATCCGGAATTGTGGTGATGACCACGCTGCTGTCATCCGTCACTTTGACAGCAATTATTTTCATCCTTAAGAGTAATTCTATTATATAATATAAGTATTGGGGCAGGAAGAAAGAGGCAGTAAAATAAGCGTTATGTGTGAATGAAGAGAGGATAAAAAATGGATAACCGAATTGTAGTAAACAATGAAAAGACAAACTTACTGGAACTGGAAGAGCACATGTATCATCTGGTGGATGTGGAAAAACCGAATGTTTTCCGGAATCTGTTCTCCTATGATGAAGTGCCGAAGATTGCATTTAATGAGAGGATTGTACCTCACAATATGCCAAAGGAAATCTGGATTACAGATACCACCTTCCGTGACGGACAGCAGTCCAGGGAGCCTTATACCACGGAACAGATTGTGACAATTTATGATTATCTGCACAGGCTCGGCGGACCAAACGGACTGATTCGGCAAAGCGAGTTTTTCCTGTACAGCAAAAAGGACAGGGACGCTGTGTATAAATGTATGGAGCGTGGATACCGGTTTCCGGAGGTGACAAGCTGGATTCGGGCGACAAAGAAGGATTTTGAACTGGTTAAGGATATCGGACTTAAGGAGACCGGAATATTGGTGAGCTGTTCCGATTACCATATTTTTTATAAGATGAAGAAAACCAGAAAGCAGGCATTGGAGCAGTATCTGGGAGTTATAAGGGACTGTCTGGAGATTGGTATCAGTCCGAGGTGCCACTTAGAGGATATCACCAGGGCAGACATTTATGGCTTCGTGATTCCGTTTTGTCTGGAGCTGATGAAGCTGATGGAGGAATATAAGATTCCTATTAAAATCCGTGCCTGTGATACTATGGGCTATGGCGTGAACTTTGCCGGTGCGGTGATTCCGCGTTCTGTGCAGGGAATCTGTTATGGTCTGACCAAGCATGCAGGGGTTCCCAGCGAGTGTCTGGAATGGCATGGACACAATGATTTCTATAAGGCGGTGACCAATTCTACTACAGCATGGCTGTACGGTGCATCGGGAGTGAACTGTTCCCTGTTTGGCATTGGGGAGAGAACCGGTAATACCCCTCTTGAGGCAATGATTTTTGAATATGCACAGCTAAAGGGAAATTTAAACGGAGCAGATACCACAGTGATTACAGAGCTGGCAGAGTACTATCACAAGGAATTAGGGTATGACATTCCGGAGCAGACACCGTTTGTCGGAAAGAACTTTAATATTACCCGTGCAGGCATACATGCAGATGGCCTGCTGAAAAATGAGGAGATTTATAATATATTTGATACGGATAAGTTTTTAAACCGTCCGGTACAGGTTGCCGTGTCCAATACCTCCGGTCTTGCAGGGATTGCACACTGGATAAATACCCACTACCATATCCGGGTGGAGGATAAGATTGATAAGAATTCACCGCTTGTCACTGCAGTAAAGGAATGGGTGGATAAGGAATATGATGAGGGACGTGTGACCTCCATTACGGATGAAGAGCTGATGAGGGTGGTAGGAGAAAATGCAAAAACTTTAAATGTAAAGTTGCCAGAAATATGATTTTCTGTTATTCTATAGAAGTACATAACAGAATACTGTTTTTAGGACAAATAAGTCATATGTGAATACTTATGGCTTATTTTTCTGAGAAGACATAAACAGCGAACAAAAAGTCAATACAGGAGGACAGTGTGATGGAAAAGATTAAAATGACAACTCCGTTGGTGGAGATGGACGGAGACGAGATGACAAGAATTCTCTGGCAGATGATTAAGGACGAGCTTTTGCTCCCGTTCATTGATTTGAAGACAGAGTATTATGACTTAGGTCTTGAGTACAGAAATGAGACCAATGACCAGGTAACCTTTGATTCTGCAGAGGCAACGAAGAAATATGGCGTGGCTGTTAAATGTGCTACGATTACTCCAAATGCTGCCCGTATGACAGAGTATAACTTAAAGGAAATGTGGAAATCACCAAACGGTACAATCCGTGCTGCCTTGGACGGTACCGTATTCCGTGCACCGATTGTAGTAAAGGGAATTGAGCCATGTGTAAAGAACTGGGTAAAGCCGATTACCCTTGCAAGACATGCCTATGGTGATGTATATAAGAACTCGGAAATCCGTGTTCCGGGTGCAGGCAAGGCAGAGCTGGTATTTACTGGTGAGGACGGAACAGAAATACGTGAGACCATTCATGAGTTCAAGGGACCGGGTGTGATTCAGGGTATGCATAATCTGGATGATTCCATTTCAAGCTTTGCAAGGGCATGCTTTAATTATGCGCTGGATACAAAGCAGTCTGTATGGTTTGCCACAAAGGATACGATTTCCAAGAAATACGACCATAGATTCAAGGATATTTTCCAGGAAATTTATGATGCAGAGTATGACGAGAAGTTTAAGGCAGCGGGAATTGAGTATTTCTATACCCTGATTGATGACGCGGTTGCCCGTGTGATGAAGGCTGAGGGTGGATTTATCTGGGCATGCAAGAACTATGACGGAGACGTTATGTCGGATATGGTTTCCTCTGCCTTTGGTTCCCTTGCCATGATGACCTCTGTACTGGTATCTCCGTCCGGTGTATATGAGTATGAGGCTGCCCATGGAACGGTTCAGAGACATTATTACAAGCATTTAAAAGGGGAAGAGACATCTACCAATTCTGTGGCAACCATTTTTGCATGGACCGGGGCACTCAGAAAGCGTGGAGAGCTTGACAATATTCCGGAGCTTTGTACCTTTGCGGATAAGCTGGAGGCGGCAACGCTTGGAACCATTGAGTCCGGAAAAATGACGAAGGATTTGGCGTTGATTACAACCATTGAAAATCCTACCGTACTTAACTCTGAGAATTTTATTAAGGAAATTCGCAAGACATTAGAGGCAAGCCTGTAGGAAATTAGAGACAGGGCAAAAAATTGAATTAAAAAGCGGTTTTAAATGACAGGATACCTCTCAAGTAAACTGGGAAATAACCCCAGTTTACATGGGAGGTATTTTTCTATAATAAACTGTGACATGTGATACAAATATGATACAATATAGATGTATTTTTTTAATCGGCATAAGCCAGGTACACTAACAGAATGTGTGAAATTTTTAATTCGTTTATAATATAAGCAGAAATTCAGGGAAGGGAAAGCATTATGATAAGAATTTTGATAGTAGAAGACGAGGAGCCAATCTCCGATTTGATAAGAATGAACCTTGTAAAGGCTGGCTACCACTGCAAATGTGCTTTTGACGGAAATACGGCGGCGGATATTTTAAGCCAGGAGAGCTTTGATTTAGTGCTGCTGGACATTATGCTGCCGGGAATTAATGGCTGGGAATTGTTGGATTATATAAAAACGCTGGAAATGCCGGTTATCTTTATTACTGCCATGGGGGAGCTGGATGACAGAGTGAAGGGGCTTAAGTCCGGTGCGGATGATTACATTACAAAACCATTTGAAATTGTAGAACTGCTGGCAAGGGTAGAAACAGTGCTTCGCAGGTACAATAAGGCAGACAATAAGATTAATATTCTGGATGTAGAGATTGATATTCCCTCCCGGGTTGTGATGAAAAATGGGAAACAGATTATGTTAACCTTGAAGGAGTTTGAACTGCTGTTACTGTTTGTACGCAATAAGAACATAGCGCTTTACCGGGAGACAATTTATGAAAATGTATGGGAGAGTAGTTATTTAGGAGACAGCAGAACGGTGGATTTACATGTCCAGAGACTGCGGAAGAAGCTGGAATGGGAGGATGTCATCAAGGCTGTTTACAAGGTAGGTTACCGGCTGGAGGTATAAAATGAAATTTTATGTGAAGGTGTTTTTCAGTATGCTTTTACTGGCGTCCCTGTCCTTCGGAGTTTTTGGAACCCTGATGATTCGGGAGTCCTTCCAATCTGCCCTGAATCGTGAGATTGAGATGGGGAAGAGCGAAAACCAGATGCTGAAGCTGACATTTGAAACCACAGTAAATTCCATACCGGAAGCATTTAACGAGCAGGAAAATAATGTATGGAAGGAGGTGGCGCAGTCCATCAACCGCCGTATGAATTCAGAAGGGGATTCCATGCTGCTCATAAGCTCGGAGGGAAGTATTGTCTATTCAGACGGAGCAGGGAAGGCGGATACGGTTTTGCAGGAGCAGATAAGCTTAGAAGAGAGCGGATACCGGATACATGAGGATGGCGATAAGTATTATCTGAATGTAATGAGTATGATTGACAGCCGCCTGACCCAGAGCCAGGTATATCTGGAAACCACAAAGGATATTTCCCACATTTATACAGAGCGCAGCCAGCTGCTTTACACCTATCGGACCATTATGCTGGTGATGCTTGGGATTGTGGCAGTCCTTGCACTGGTTATTTCCTTTTTCCTTACAGGTCCTGTAAGACAGCTTTCCCGGATTGCCAGAAGCTTTGCAAAGGGGGACATGCAGGCAAGGGCAGTTGTAAAAAATCATGACGAGGTGGGAGTGCTTGCACAGGATTTTAATGACATGGCGGAAAAGCTGTCGGACAGAATGTTTTCGTTGGAGGAACAGGCTAAGCGGCAGGAAGAATTTACATCTGCCTTTGCCCATGAGCTGAAGACGCCGCTGACGTCCATTATCGGTTACGCAGATATGATTCGTTCCATGAATCTGACAGAGGAAGAACGTGTCAAGGCGGCAGGCTACATTTATTCCCAGGGAAAGCGTCTGGAGGCGCTGTCCTTTAAGCTGTTGGAGCTTATGGTCATGAAAAAACAGGATTTTGAATATGTGAATCTGGATGCCCCTTATTTTATCCAGACCGTATTTGATTTGGCGGAGGTGGGGGTGCTGGAAAAGAATCTGGTGCTTAAAATGAAATCGGAGCCGGGTAAGATATATGGGGAAAAGGATTTGTTGATTTCCCTGTTTGCCAATCTGATAGATAACAGCAAGAAGGCATCCCAGGAAGGGGATGTAATCTGGATAGAGGGAAGAAATGGCAGAGAGGGATATGAGATTACCGTCCGGGATGAGGGAAGAGGAATCCCCAGGGAAGAACTTTCAAAGATTACGGATGCCTTTTATATGGTGGATAAATCACGTTCCCGCAAGGAGGGCGGCGCCGGTCTTGGCATGACCCTGTGCAGCCGGATTGTTCATTTACACAAGGCAAAATGGAAGATTGAGAGTGAGCTGGATAAGGGTACCAGCGTTACTGTAACCTTTATGCAGGAGGCAAAGGAATGAGAACGATAATTAAATGGACAATGGCTGTCTTACTGCTTATTTTATCGGTGGTGCTGGTTATTTTTCTTCCGGAGTATATTACGAAGAAAAATGACAGCAGCTATATGAACCAGTACCGTCTGTATTCTCAGGAAAGCTCTGTCACGGTGAATATGGATTTAACCATGGATGAAAAGCTTGAGATTTTGTCAGGGGATGCATTAGGGGAGGAACGGATTTCCGTAATACAGCTGGACAAGGTCAGGGATTTGGAGGAAAATGATGAAAAGCTGCTGCCAGAGCTGAAAAAGCAGCTTGAAATTATGGAGAAAGCGGAGTTACTGCCGATTTACAGTGAAGGCATGGATTTGAACGCTCTTTTTGAAAGTGCAGAGCTTTATGCCTGTACACTCAAATCAAAGCCGGGAAAGATTTTTTATGTGTGGAATATCCAGTTTTATTCCAATACAGGCGAAGAAAGCTATACTTTCCTGGTGGATACAGTAACCTACCAGATTTATGAGGCAATTGTCAATAGTGACCAGGCTGTAAAGTATATGCAGAAGATACTGGAGCGAAGCGAGGAAGAGAATTACAGCCTGCTGGCGGAATGGTCCTTAAAATATGAGGAATACTTAAGCTGCCAGAAGCCATCGGAGGGCAGTACGGGAGACGGTGAAATGGAGAACAGGCTGGGATATTTTGACATAGCGGGAGAGGAGGATGGCTTTTGGATGAATAGTCTGCTGTTTGGACAAAAGGCAAATTACGAAATCCAGTGCAACAGCTATATGGCATATACTGATAATGACAAGAAAATAGAGGGAAATTTCTATTTTCAGATTGTGTCTGATGATGAGATAAATGAGATGGGATTGGATTCAGAGAGTGCCAGCGATAATGATACAGGCAAATGAAATAGAGCAGGAAAGAATAAAAATGATACAAAAATGATGCCTCTTTTAATGTGAAACGATACATTTTAAGGCTAACCTTAATGTATTCGTAGTTAAGGAGGTTTATCATGCTAAGATTCAGGCGTAGAAAAAGGAGAATTTCCATGAAGAGGAGACTTCAATGGCTGGGGGCGTGGTTCGTTGTAATTCTGGCATTTGTTCTGGCAGGAGGGATTGTGGCTGCGGCGGTATCCGGTATTAAGGATGTATGTGATTTCTGTCTGGTGAAGCAGAGCGAGGAAGATAAAGGACAGTCTGTCCAGGCAATGGCAAGGGAGGAGGAATCTGCTGCAAAAGAAACAGAAGGAGCCGGGACAGATGTGGATGAATCAGAAAACGCAGAGAGTGAGTGGGCAATGGAAAGCCAGGATGCTTCCGGCGGCAAAGATATAGATTTCACCACACTTTTGGTAAACAAATCCTCGTATCTGCCGACAGACTATTCAGTGGCTTTGACGACGCTTAAGAATGGACAGCAGGTGGCGTCTGTGATGTATGAGGATTTGCGGAATATGCTGTTTGACGGAGAAGAGGAGGAATTGGGGTTATCCTTTTTGGTGGCAAGCGGTTACCGTTCCTCTGAAAAACAGCAGCAGCTGTTAGAGGAGGAAATTGTGAAGAATGCAGGAGCGGGAATGAATGAGGAGGAGGCAAGAGAGGATGCCCTGCTCACAGTTGCCCCTGCACATTACAGTGAGCATGAAACAGGGCTTGCAGTGGATATTGTGGCAGTAACCAACCAGAGGCTGGATGAGACGCAGGAAAGTACACCGGAAAATATCTGGCTTCAGGAAAACTGTTATAAATATGGGTTTATCCTGCGCTATCCGAAAGGAAAGGAGGAGGTAACCGGGTTCTCTTATGAGTCCTGGCATTTCCGCTATGTGGGGAAGGATGTGGCGAAGGAAATTTATGACAGGGGAATTACACTGGAGGAATATCTGGCAGAGCCGGAATAGCTTCCGGTTCTCTGCCGGTTTTTCTGTCCTATTCGGACAGCTTTTCCCAGATTTCGTAGAGCTGTTCCAGCTCCTCATTTGCTTTTGCCTGCTGCTTCGCAAGCTCTGAAAGCTTTGCCGCACTGGTGGCATTTTCAGGAAGAGCCATTTCCTCATCCAGAGAGGATATGAGATTTTCCAGCTCTTCAATCCGGCTTTCTGTCTTCTTCAGGTCGTTTTGGCGTTTTCTTTCCTTTGCCTGTTCCTCCTTAGAGCGCTTCCAGTCCTTTTTGTTCTCTGTTTCCTCCCTGACAACTGCCGCTTTTTCCTCTGCTCTGGCAGTGGATACAAGCTGTTGCTCGATATAGTAATCATAGTTGCCAATATAAGAGATGATACCGCCGTCATGTAAATCCAGAATCCTTGTGGCGGTCTGGTTGATAAAATACCGGTCATGAGATACATACAGAATGGTTCCGGTATAATTTTTTAAGGCATTTTCCAATATCTCCTTTGAGGTGATATCCAGATGGTTGGTAGGCTCATCCAGAATCAGGAAATTGGCATTGGAAAGCATCAGCTTTGCCAGGCTTACCCTGCCCCGTTCTCCACCGCTTAAATCCCTGATTTCCTTAAACACCTCATCCCCGGTAAACAGAAAGGCGGCTAACACATTGCGGATTCTGGTATTGGTCATATCCGGATAGGCGTCATGCAGCTCATCAAAAATGGTTTTATCTGGATGGAGGACCTGGTGCTCCTGGTCATAATATCCAATGTGTACCTGTGCACCGAGGATAATTTTGCCGCTGTCCTTTGGGAGCAGCTGGTTGATGATTTTCAAAATCGTTGTCTTGCCGGTTCCGTTGTTCCCTATCAGGGCAACCCGTTCCCCCCGCTTGATATCCATGCCGATATTGGTAAAAAGAGTATGCTGTCCAAAGGATTTGGACAGCCCTTCTATATATAACACATCATTTCCGCTTTCGATATCGGGGGTCAGGGTAAGACGCATTTCGTCATTGACCTGCTGCGGTTTTTCCAGACGTTCCAGCTTATCCAGCATTTTCTCCCGGCTCTCAGCACGCCGGATGGATTTTTCCCGGTTAAACTGCTTTAATTTGGTAATGACGGCTTCCTGATGCTTGATTTCCGCCTGCTGGTTCATATAGGCGCGGTATTTGGAGAGCCTTACCTCCTCGCGTTTTGCGGCATAGTAGCTGTAGTTGCCATGGTAAATGGTGCTTTTGGTATTTTCAAGCTCCACCACTTTGGTCACTATCTTATCCAGAAAATACCGGTCGTGGGAGACGATAATAACAGCCCCGTCATAAGACTTCAGGTAGTTTTCCAGCCAGGCAATGCTGTTTAAATCCAGATGGTTGGTTGGCTCATCCAGGAGAATGACGTCCGGTCTGGCAAGAAGAAGCCTTCCCAGGGATACCCGGGTTTTCTGTCCCCCTGAAAGTTCGGAAACAGGGCGGTTAAAGTCCGCCTCCTCAAATCCCAGACCCTTCAGGATACCGGTTACCTGGCTTTCAAAGGCATATCCGTCCTGCTGTTCAAAGGTGTGGTTCATCCGGGTATACCGCTCTAAGGCAGCTTCTAACTCCGCTCCCTCCAGATTTTTCATATTCTGCTCTAACAGGCGTATCTGCTCCTGCAATTCGATTAAGTCCTGCTTTACGCTTAGCAGTTCTTCAAAAATTGTCTTGTCATAGTAGGAATCCTGATGCTGTGCGAGATAGCCCACGGATATATCCTTGCCGATTACAACCTGCCCTTCATCGGCTTCCTCCTCCCCCATAATAATTTTTAACAGGGTGGATTTGCCGGCGCCGTTGATTCCGACAATGGCAAGCTTTTCCTTTGCTTCTATGTGAAAATTAATGTTGTTTAAAATCTCGGTAATGCCATAGGCCTTTGAGATGTTCTGACATGCTAGTACCATCTTTTTATTTCCTTTTTGTATTCTGGTGTATCTGTTTTACTGCCAATCACCGGCTATAAGTAAACCGGTTAAATTTCGTAGACATAGCTGGTGGCGGACAGCTCGCCCCGGGTATCATTTTTTATGGATAAATCCGGTGGTGTTACAGATACTCTGGTTTTTTCCGGTATTGAGCTGGTAATGAAGGCGCCGCCGCCAATGACGGAATCTTTGCCTATTACCGTTTCGCCGCCTAAGATGGTGGCATTGGAGTAAATGGTAACCCGGTCTTCAATGGTTGGGTGGCGCTTGATTCCTGCAAGGTGCTGTCCGCCGCGGGTGCTCAGCGCACCCAAGGTCACGCCCTGGTATAGCTTGACATAGTCGCCAATAATTGTGGTTTCTCCGATTACAATTCCTGTGCCGTGGTCCATAAAGAAATATTTACCAATGGTGGCGCCGGAGTTAATGTCGATTCCGGTTTTGTTGTGGGCATGCTCCGTCATAATCCTTGGAATAAACGGAACCTTCATGTTATAGAGCTCATGGGCGATGCGGTACACAAAAACCGCATAAAAACCGGGATAGGAAAAAATAATCTGCTCCCGGCTGTCCGCCGCAGGGTCGCCGTCATAGCCTGCCTGTACATCTAAGAGCAGAAGCTCCTGCAGCTGTGGAACTGCTTTCAGGAAGGAACAGCAGATTTCCTCCGCATCTGCCTGGATTTCAGGGGAGGAGGAAGATATGGTATCCTCCTTTCCGTAGGCAAGGGCTAAAGCAACCTGTTTTTTCAATTTGTGATGGAGATTGGACAGCATTTGCCCTGTATAATATGCTGCATTGTTATTGTCCACATGTTCTGTGCTGAAATAGCCAGGAAACATGAGCTTTTTTAAATCATCGAGAATTTCAATGATAACACTCCGCACAGGAAGCTGTTTTTCAGATTTGCCGAGAAGCAAATCCGACTGGGTAAAATTGTGGGTAATTGCATTTACAATATCCGGTAAAATTTCGTTAAATTGTTCGTTCATTTTATCCTCCAAAAGGAAAATTCCTTTATTATTAGCATATGCTACTAGTATAACATAGGTTAGGAAAAGAAAAAACAGATAATTTAAAAGAAAAAAATACTTGCAAAATATGAAACCTGTCTCTTATACACATCTGACGCTGCCGACG
>ENA-OYVV01000125-OYVV01000125.1-human-gut-metagenome-genome-assembly--contig:-NODE-125-length-39062-cov-6.832158_pt1 | contig 39062 bp, 29 predicted proteins | sample MGYA00244164_ERZ653385 | MGnify/ENA primary metagenome ERZ653385 (study PRJEB26926, sample SAMN06165153) | human gut metagenome | biome: ENVO:00009003; feature: ENVO:2100002; material: ENVO:00002003... | reverse complement strand
CGTGAACGCCGAGGACAGATTCAAACTCGCGGTAAGGGATGAATGTGGTGTGCAGCAGGATGCAACGGTCGTAAAGCTGCTCGTCCTCGGTAAAGAGGAAGCCCAGCGAGTCCGTGCCGGAGAGCACGATTTTCATGCCGCAGGCCGCAAACACATCAGAAAACAGCGCCGCGCCCTCGATAAAATCCTCCATCAGCGTCACTTCGTCGAGGAACACATAGCGAAAGCCCTGCGCTTCCAATGCCTTGAGGTCGCGGTTTACGTCTGCCAGCGTGTCTTTTGCGGTGATCTGAATGAACGCCGCCTTGGTAAGCTGCGTGTCGCTCATCTCCGCAAAAATCTGGCGGATCATGGTGGTTTTCCCCGTCCGGCGCAGGCCGTAGAGGATGAATACCTTGTCCTGCGGCTCGCCGTAGACAAAGTCGTGCAGTTGCCGGAAGCACTCGCGCCTGCGATAGCCACAAACAGATGCCGCAAAGGAACGCAGCGCCTCGCCGGTGCGGACATTGGTAGTAAACGCAGAAGGGTTCGCAGATTTCGCCTTGGGCAGCTGCTTTTTCAGCGCTTTCAGTTCCTGCTCCAGCTCCTTCCGCTGCTCGATTTGGGCGCGGAAATTCTCCAATTCATCAGCGGGAATATACTTCTCCCGCCGCTTTTTGTTCTCCGTCCAACGGTGGTAAAAGTATTCCTTTCCGTTGACGGTTTTCTTCGTAATAGAACCGGCTGGCAAAAAGGAAATCAGCCGTTCCAGCTCCGCCGCGCGGGTTTGCATTTCAGATAAGTCCATAGCGTACCTCCTGCTCATCGGTGGTATTCTATGCAGAATTATACCCTATTATACCCGCAAAATCAAGGGTATAATAGGGTATAATTGCTTTTATTTGGGTTGCTTAGTCGCTGATGCTATAACGGTATACTATTATCTAACTACTTGATAATATTTACGGGTATCGGCTCACAATTTCTGCAAACGCCGCAACAATTTTCTAATATTTGTCTCCGCTTTGTGCTTTTTACTGGTCTTCAAACACAATATCGCTATCATCCATCAGCGATAGCTGTACTGCTCCATCACCCATCTGATCTTTCTTTCCGTTGTATTTAATCAAGTAGTAAGGCAATATTTCTCGAAATTGTTCAGGACAAGGTGTTTGCTTCAACTCCGCTACTGTATGTGAAGTGAACTCCATAAGTTCCTTCTTTTGCTCGTCACTCATCGCTTAATACAGTTTCTTCCATGTTGCTGTTGTTCCATTTTCCTCAAAGTGGTGACGAAACATGATCAATTCACGAGGCATCGCCAGCAATTCGAAGTACTCTTCGAGCGTATTCCCGAAAGCCTTATAAAAAAAGTCAGATCCAGCAGCAACCACACCTTTAGTCACCTGGAGAATCGCGGAAATTGCTCTGATAGATTTCTTCGTCCAATTGACGCCAATGTAAGACCGATCTGTTCGGTTAATTGGCGAATACTTCATTGGAAATGAGAAAATCTGAATACCAAGTTCTCTGTTCAGCTCAATATTTATCTTCAACCGCTCATAGAGATCCTCGGGCCTATCCTTGTAATTAAAAAGAATATAGTTGGAAATCTCTTTAATTCCATGCCTGTGCGCAGTCCGGACGGCAGCACAGTAAGTATCTTTCAGCTTTATATCATCAAACGCAATTCGCAGGGGCTTAATGGCAAGACGAGCAAGCTGAGTCATATTATCATCGTTAATCTTTCTGCCATCTACCCCTTGATTAAAGTCTAAATAACGAGCTTTCGGAGTCTTGCTGCGGTACTTTTCGACAATAGGGGACAGTTCATCCTCGTGTTCAAGCATATATCCAGCGTAATCCTCCGCATCTTCTGCCCCGATGACAATCTGAAGAAATGTATCGAGTTTTTCTGGAGATTTTATGCGCTTTTTGAACTTGTCCAAATATGCTATCATTTTTTTGTCCAAAACCTCAGCTCGGTCGCCGTTGTGATAGCGCATCATCACAATATTGTAGGTACCCGGATCTACATATTTTGCGTCGCGCCCGAACCCTGCGGCACACAAATCATTGACCAATGACTCAAGATTAGGTGTATTCAGCACGTTATTGTCCAGCAAAAGAAGATGCTGCTTAGGACCATATTTCTGATCAATTACTTTGATTTGCTCAACGATGTTGTTTGTAACATGAAAGTTTGGCTCTAAAATCGGAACCGCACAAAAAGAGCAATGATTGGGACACCCGCGCGTTGTATAAGCAAAATAGTTATCTCCTGCCGGGTATTTATAATTGACATCTTCTAAGATATCATTCATCGCCAGCAGAAGGCGAAATACGCCCGCAAACTACGCTCGGGCGTAGACAATTCAGGTGCGAAAAGCCCTTGAATTGCAAGCATTCCCGCACCGTCAAAGCCACGCGGCAATACGATTTCCCTCGCAGCCGCGAAATCGAGTTCTATTTGTCTACATAGCAGCCGGAACACATGCATAGATTGAAGCAGAAAACGCTCTGGAAAGGAGGGCAGTCATGGAAGTATTTCTGATCTTCCCGAAATCAAGGCAGGCGCAGCAGGAGCTTGGGCAGGAGCTGGCGAAGTTCCAGTCCGAGCAGGCGCTGAAATCTATCCAGAAGCTGCCCTGTTCCACGGAGCAGAAGCTGGAACTGGTGGACGCAGCTGTGAAGCATCTGAAAGCGCAGCAATAATACATAGCAAACGAGCAGACCGGCCTCAATAGCCGGTCTGCTCGTTTACTGCTATGGTTATGTCTGCTTGAAATACTTCTCCCATGTGGATTTGAAAATCTGCACGTTACCCTGTTCCCATCGCTTGAACTTTTGCAGCGGGACGCCAAGCTGCGCTGCATATGCCTTCTGCGTCAAGCCGAGCCGCTGACGTATGGCTTTGATTTGCTCCCCCTGTCCCCGCAGCAGAAACAGGTTATAGTCATCCAGCAAATCCTCCAGCGGCACTTCAAACAGCTCCGCCAGCTTCTCCATATGCTCCTTCGGATAAAAGTCCCGCCCTGTCTCCTCATAATGGATGTAAGTACTGCGGTCGATGCCCGCATAGTCCGCCGCGTCACGCTGACGAAGTCCTTTTTGATAGCGATACCACCGCAGCTTGTCCGCAATTTCCGTGATCTCGGATGCGTCCGAAAACCGCAGATTGAACTTCTCGGCATCCAAAAACTTATGTGGAAGGACGACCGGAAACTTGAGAATTTGAAGCGGCGCAACTTTTAACGTACCTGCAACATTCGCAGCCAATACATAGCTGCGGACTTTCAGGCGGCAGAACATAGACCATTTTGCCCCAAAAGGTTCATGGTTTTCCACCTCAACCGCCGATTGTTCCGCTGAGATAGTATAGCATTTTCTATGCACTTGGCGGCATATGTTGCCAGTGTGTTTCCCTTTTGCGAATTAAAGGTGGAGACCGCCTTTATCAGCCCAACCACCCCTATGGATATAACGTCGTCCGCGTCCCTCTTCGGCGTGGTATACTTCTTGGCAATATGAGCCACCAGACGCAGATTATGCTCTATCAGCAGCCGCCGCGCCTCCGCGTCCCCCGCCTCCAGCCGTGCTATGCAGTCCTTCTCCTCCTCGGGGCTCAGTGGCTCCGGAAATGAGCTTCCTCCGGTAATATGCCCAGCAAAGGCGAATATCCCGCCAAAAAGCTCCAGCAGCGCCTGTATCATAGCCTTACCCCCAATTTTATTCGGTATATCAGGCTATGCGGTTTTTTTTCGGATTATGACGCTTCCTGTCCCTTACATAAACTTTTTGAGCGAGCCCAGAAGCCCCCGGGATATGGATTTGCCTATCTCGCGGCCTATGGTGTTCATGGCCTGATCCGCCATCCTTTCGGCGGCGGTCTTTTTCTTCCTCCCGCCCGAGGTCGGCTTCTTTTCCTTTGCCCCGCCGGCGGCCTTCTTTTGCTGCTCCTTTGCTGCGGCTATCTCCTCCTGCAGCATGGCCTCCCGCTCGGCGTTGATTATCTCGTATGCGGACTCGTTATCCACCTCGTCCTCATACTTGCCGTAGAGATCGTCCGCCTCTATCTCGGCTCTCCTGCGCTCATCGTCTATGGGGCCCATAGCAGACTGAGGAGGAAGTATCATTGCCTTTTCAACTATGCCGGGTACTCCCTTTGCGTCAAGAAAACTTACCAGCGCCTGCCCTGTCGCAAGCTCTGTTATCGCCGTTTCCGTGCTGAATGCAGGATTTGGCCGGAATGTCTGCGCCGCAGCTCTTACCGCACGCTGCTCGGAGGGAGTATATGCCCTGAGCGCATGCTGCACCCTGTTGCTGAGCTGTGCAAGGACCGTATCCGGCACGTCCGAGGGGGACTGGGTTATGAAGTACACGCCAACGCCCTTTGAGCGTATGAGCTTTACCACCTGCTCTATCTTGTCTACAAGGGCGGTAGGCGCGCCCTTGAACAGCAGATGGGCCTCGTCAAAGAAAAACACCAGCTTGGGCTTTTCCAGATCGCCAACCTCTGGCAGCGTCTCGAACAGCTCGCTCAGCAGCCACAGCATGAAGGTCGAGTAAAGCAGCGGGGAATGGTACAGCCTAACGCAATGCAGTATATTTATGTACCCCTGCCCTTTCTCGTTGGTCTGTATCCAGTCGCTTATATCTATACTCGGTTCACCGAAGAAGGCTTCCGCGCCTTCATCCTCGAGACGCAGGAGTGAGCGCTGTATAGCGCCTACGGACTGCTTGGTGACATTGCCGTAGTCATTCAGAAGCTCCTTGGAGTGCTCCGCTACATAGCTCACCATTGCCCGAAGATCCTTATAGTCTATGAGCAGCCAGCCCTTATCATCAGCCACGCGGAATACTATATCCATTACGCCGCTCTGAACATCCGTCAGGCCCAGCAGCCTCGAAAGCAGCGTGGAGCCCATCTCGCTTACGGTAGTGCGCACCGGATGGCCTCCCTCTCCGAAAACATCCCAGAACCTTACGGGGTAGCCTGTGAATATGAATTCATCGCGGCTTATTCCCATGGAATCCAGGCGCTTTGTTATGTTCTCATTCTCGGCGCCCTTCTTTACACAGCCGCCCAGATCGCCCTTTATATCCGCCAGAAATACCGGAACGCCCATATCCGAGAATGATTCCGCCATGACCTTCAGCGTTATGGTCTTTCCCGTACCCGTAGCGCCCGCTATGAGGCCGTGCCTGTTGGCCATCTTAGGCTCTAAATATACTTCCTTTTCACCCTTGCCTATAAGTAACCTTCCGTCACTGAACATACTTCACTTCTCCTTATTAAAGGGATCATTAAAAACACTATACCTTTTTTTGCGTCGCAACACAACCGCTTATTGCGGCGCTCTTGACAATATGGCTTTGCAGTAGTATATTAAACAAAAGTTATTTTTAATAAACAAAAGTTGTGAAAGGTGGCCGCCATGACCAACCGGGAACGTGAAATACTTGAGATAATAAAAAAGCAGCCGGATATCGAGCAGAGTGAGATAGCCTCCCGGCTCAATATCGCCCGTGCGTCCGTTGCGGTACACATATCCAACCTTCAGAAAAAGGGCTATATCAGCGGACGGATATACCTCGTAAATGATTTTGAATATGCCGTGGGCATAGGTGCGGCCAATGTGGATATCTGCGGCCGCAGCAAAAACCCCATAATAATGGCGGACAGCAACCCAGGCTCCATGAGCATATCCCTGGGCGGCGTTACCCGCAATATATGCGAGAACCTGGCCCGGCTGGGCGGCAGCGTAAAGCTCATTTCGGCTTTGGGCAGCGATCTTTACGGACATATGATACGAGAAGAATCCACTGCCGCCGGCATAGACATGAGCCAGTGCATGACGGTAGAAGGACACCCCTCCTCCACCTATATGTCCCTGCTGGATGAGCGCGGCGAGATGTATGTGGCGCTATCCGATATGTCGGTGCTCCAACGCATGGATATGGAGTTTATCAGGCGCAGGGAAAGCATGATAAAGGGTGCGAGACTGCTGGTATTCGACCCGGCGCTGCCAGAAGCCGTAGTTGAGGGCATAACCTCCCAGTACGGCGACGCGCTGCCCCTGTTCTGCGACCCCGTATCCTCCGCATACGCCCGGCGGCTCAAGCCCTACGTAGGCAAGGTACATACCCTGAAGCCCAACAGAATGGAGCTTACGGTGCTGACAGGCCATGATACCGATACTCCGAAAGGCGTAAAGGCCGCCTGTGAGATACTTCTCTGCCGCGGAGTAAAGCGCATATTCGTATCCATGGGCCACGAGGGCTGCCTGTATATGGACAGCGAGGGCAACGTGGTTCAGCGGGCGCTAAGCCCGATAGAGAACATTGCCAATGCCTCCGGCGCCGGGGACGCCTTCACGGCAGCCGTGATATACAGCTATTTAAAGGGCTTCGGCATAAACCGCACCATAGATTACGCCCTTGCGGCAGGGGCCGTAGCCGTATCGGCGGCTACTACGATCAATCCCGAAATAAGCCCTGAACTTATAGAAAAAATAATTATTGAGAGAGGATAAATTCAATGACCATCAAAGATTACCTTAGCGTTGCACCCGAAATACAGCAGGCAATAGACGAGGGCAGGCCTGTAGTCGCCCTCGAAAGCACCATTCTCAGCCACGGCATGCCATACCCCGAAAACCTCGAATTCGCCCATAATGTAGAAAAAATAGTGCGTGGGGAAGGCGCTATACCCGCTACCACCGCCATAATCGGCGGCAAGCTGAAGGTAGGCCTCAATGCCGAGGAACTTGAGATAATGTGCAAGGCAAATGGCGTAGGCAAGGTCAGCCGCAGGGACGTGGCTGTATACCTTGCTACCGGCAAGACCGGCGCCACCACAGTTGCTACCACCATGCTCATAGCTTCCCTCGCCGGCATACGTATATTCGCCACCGGCGGTATAGGCGGCGTACACAGGGGCGCTACCGAGACTATGGACATAAGCGCGGATCTGCAGGAGCTGGCCCATACCCCCGTTGCGGTCATTTGCGCAGGCGCAAAGTCCATACTGGATATAGGTCTGACCCTCGAATACCTTGAAACCATGGGCGTACCGGTGGTTGGCGTGGATACCGATGACTTCCCCGCCTTCTATTGCCGCAAGAGCGGGTTCAGGGTAGACTACAACGCAAAGGACGCCAATGAGATAGCCCGCATAATCAAAACAAAATGGGATGTGGGCCTGGAGGGCGGCGCGCTCATAGCCAACCCCATACCCAAGGAGTATGAGCTTGACTTTGACGAGATGGAGACCGTTATCAACCGCGCTCTGTCCATGGCCAAGGAGCAGGGCATACATGGCAAGGACACCACTCCCTTCCTGCTCGCCCACATAAAGGATCTGACAGGCGGCGAGTCTCTGGCCTCCAATTTGCAGCTGGCCTACAACAACGCCCGGGTCGCCTCCCGCATAGCCGTCGAATACTGCAAGCTTCCCTAAGGAGAACAGATTATGAACATTACTTTAAGGCCCATAGACGAATCCAACTTTATCGACTGCTTCAATCTTCAGCTTGGAGACGGGCAGGATAAATTCGTATCCCACCCCATACGCAGCCTGGCTCAAGCCTATGTTTACCGTGATCAGTGCCAGCCCTTCGGAGTGTACGCCGGCGATACCATGGCAGGTTACGTCATGGTAATATACGACTACGACGAGGAAGCCTACAACATCTGGCATATGATGATAGATAAGGCTTATCAGGGCAGGGGCTACGGCAAGGCCGCCATGCAGCGGGTACTTAGCTACATAGCCTCTAAGCCCTTCGGAAACTCAAACCATGTGTCACTCACCTGCGCACCCGATAATAAGGCTGCCTATGGCCTGTATAAGAGGCTCGGTTTCAATGAGTCCGGCCGCAGCGATGAGGACGAGGTCGAGCTGGAGCTGTACCTGAAATAAAAAGTCCCTATTATAAGTTTTCCCCCCATATGAAATGCCGCAGCCCATTTGGACTGCGGCATTTCTCTTTATCATTACAGTGTGATCTCATGCGTCATTTTATCGTCTTCCAGCTTTACCGTGCCCCGGCTTTTACCGCTCAGGTGCAGTATGTATACTGCTTCGCCGTATCTGTATTTCACAGTGTACTCCTCAAATGGCACCGTAGGCGCTATGCGCAGCTCATCCTTTTCTCGCCTTATGCCCAGCATATCCTCAAGGCATATCTTATACAGCCACGCTGCGGCCCCCGTATACCACGTCCAGCCCGCCCGTCCGGCATTTAGCCCGGAATACACGTCCCCCGCCACGGCATATGGCTCCCCCTTGTATTTTGCCGCCTGCGCCCGCGTGAGCGCGTGGTTTATTGGATTCAGCGCATCGAACAGCGCGAGAGCCTTCTCTCCCATGCCCAGCTTGCAGCAGGCCTGCACTGCCCATACGGCGCCGTGGGTGTACTGTCCGCCGTTTTCTCTCACTCCGGGAATGTAATCCTCGATATACCCGGGGCGCTGCCGGCCATCGCCTGTAAATGGCGGCGTGAGCAGCTTTATCATGCCCTCCTGATCGTCGTAAAGCATGCTGAGCATTGAGTTCACCGCCTCGTCGGCATGTTCACCGCCGCATATTGCCGCCCAGGCCTGGGATATGCAGTCTATCTCGCAGGCAACGTTCCCCTTTGCGCCAAGCGGTTCGCCGCTGCCGTAATACGCCCGCCTGTACCACGCGCCGTCCCATCCCGCCTGCTCTACGCAGTGGCGGAGCTTTCTGGCCTTTTCGGCAAAGCGCTTACCGTCCGCTTTCTTGCGGCAAATTTCGGCCAAGACGCACATTTTGTCCAGTACGTCCAGCAGGAACCAGCCCAGCCATACGCTTTCGCCGCCGTCGTGCCCCACCTCGTCCATGCCGTCGTTCCAGTCGCCGCCGCCCATAAGGGGCAATCCATAGCTGCCGAAGCCTATGCTATCCACCGCCCTTACGCAGTGCTGATACAACGTCTCCGTGTATGATGAATCCGCAAAGTCGTCGTATAGGTCCTTTGCCCCATCGGGTATCTCCCTGCCCTCAAGGTAGCTCACCTGCTCGGTGAGTATGCTTTGATCGCCCGTCAGGTGAACGTACTCCCACAATACATAGGGCAGGAACAGCCTGTCATCGGTTATGCGGGTGCGCACGCCCCGGCTCGGCTGGTGCCACCAATGCAGCACGTCCCCTTTCCTAAACTGCTTTGAGGCGCAGAGCAGTATATGCCGCCTTGCCCGTTCGAGCTCAGTGTGCATCACGGCAAGCATATCCTGCAACTGATCCCTGAAGCCCACCGCGCCACCGCACTGATAGTAGCCGCATTTAGCCAGCACCCTTGCGGCAAAGGCCTGATACAGCAGCCGTCCGTTCATCATGGCGTCCATTGCCGCGTCCGGGGTGTGTATCTCAACGCCATTGAGCCTCCGCTTCCACAGCGTCCTGACATTATCAAGGGCTGCGTCCGTGTCCTCATTCAAGCATTGCCGTATCTCGTCCTCGCCGCCTTCGCCCAGCGCGAACACCAGCCGTATCTCCTCCCCCGGGGCAAGGCTCACCTCGCTGCGCAGGGCGGATGCTCCGCTCCGGCTGCTATCGCCAGTCAGTGCATCGGCGTCCCAGCCCCGGCGGAATATCGCCTCCCGGTCTGAGCATTTTTCGGCCTCGCCGTTTATCAGGGCGATATACGCCGTCTCGTCGTTGTCCTTATCCAGCAGGTTCATTGCGCATACGCCGTATTCCGTCGGGTATGCGTGTATCCCATGCCTCCTCTGAACCGGCCCCAGCGCCCACTCCACTCCGTACATTATACTCAGCTCCCGCCTTGAGCTGCCGGGATTGGCTATACTCAGCACCGAGTATTTTACGTTGAACCGCTCATGGACGAACACCGTAAGCTTGGTTTTAAGCCCGCAGTCTCCTGACAAAAACTCCGAATAACCGTAGCCGTGCCGTATTATGCGCCGCCCCTGCATAAGGCTCGCAAAGGGCGAAAACGTCTCGCCGCTTACCGTATCGGTTATCAGGATGAACTCCCCCTGCATATCATCGGCGGGGGAATCGTACCACGGGGTGAGCTTATGCTCCCGGCTGTTTCCCCGCCATGTATGCCCGCCGCCCCGTTCCGTAACTATGCAGCCGAAGGTATCGTTGGCTATCACGTTGCACCAGGGCATAGGCAGGCTTTGCCCCGCCTCAAGGGTAATGACGTACTCTCCGTTTTTATCAAAGCCCCCGAGGCCGTTATCGAAGCTCAGCTCCGGCCGCCCTATGTCTATGCTGCCATGCTTATAGCCGTTATAGCTTCGCATCTCCGCCTCCCTCCTGGCAGAGGGGGCAAACTGCCTGTTCAGGCTCACGTCCGCCCTTATTTCCACCATAGCGGCACAGCGCAGCGCCGCCTTCTCGCCCTCCTTCAGCTCAAAGCCGTTGATAAGGTGCGCCCTGCCGCAGCCTATCTCCTCCGCCATTATGGCCGCCATACGCTCCCGCAGCTCGTTCCGATATTCGTTCGGGTAGCAGCCCACCGCGATAATGTCCACGGGCAGCAGCCTTTTTGCCATGTATTTCGAAAACTCCATAAGGGAGCGCAGCAGCCTTAGCTCAGTAATGCGCTGTATTTCTACCAGCAGCACAGATCTGTCGCCGGATATACCGTGCTTCCACAGTGTTTCCGTCCCCCCGGGCCCAACGGCACCGTACTTTATGGGTATCTCCAGCAGCAGCCTTGCCGCAATCCTTTCAAAGAGCTCCGCCTTCCCGTATTCCGTAGCCGTCTCCCTCAGCAGCCCGTCAGTCTGCGCCTCGCTCATGGCGAAGCAATCGTTGAGCCGCCCCTGAAGCTCGCGGCAATCCTCCAACGCCCGCTCCTCGCTCTCGGCATAACCCATGATAAACCACAGCTCCTGTCCCTCGCCGGGAGCTACCGTCACCTCGCTCCGCGCCCCGAAATACGGCAATACCGGACATTCGGCGTTTTCTGTTTGCAGCATTGGCTGCATCATGGCCTGCTCCGGTGTTTTCAGCCGCCCCAGCGCCTTTAGCCTGTCCGCACAGTAATTCACCTGTCCCTTTGATATCAGCCTGCCGTACAGCCAGCCCGCAGCCTTTCCCCGCTTTTCAAACAGCAGCGCGCCGTCTCTCATGTGGGCATCCACCTTCAGCCTGTTGAAGGATGGGTGAGCCGTATCCGCCGCCTGCGAGCTCAGGCACACGTCAAAGAACGCCCCCAGTTCTATATGTTTTTCCTCTGTGCCGGTGTTTTTTACGGTGATGCGCCGCACCTCGCCGTTCTGCCCGACTGCCGCGCATATCTCCATCCGGCAGGATATGCCGTCGCGGGCGTTATTGAATTCCGCCCTGTACGGGTAAAACACGGCTTCAGCGCCCCTTGCAGCATCCCATGCATCGCTTCCGTTCCGCACCACCAGCCGTACGCCATTCCGGCCGCGTATATGGTCAGGCCGCCAGCGCGTAAGCATTATATCGCCGCACTTTGAAAAGCCGTCTCCGTCTTCGGTCACGAACAGCGTATAGCTGCCATTGGTCAGCAGCTGGCATTCGGGTATACTGTACCTTTCGCGTATTATACGCGGCCGCGCCTCCTTTCGCGCGCCGTTCCTCTGCACCCTGCTTTCAGCCGAATGCAGCGGTTTTATGCGTATGCCCCTGGCCGGAGCGCGTTCCTCTGTAAGTATTTCAAACGCGCGCATTGCAGGGTATGACATAAAGTACTTCTCTATCGCCCCATCGCACAGCGCGTTTGCTATGGCGCACATGCTCATGCCCTGATGGTGCGCCATAAAGCTTTGAACTACGGCATGGTCCTTTTCCGGATTTGACCGGCCCTCGGTATAGTCCAGCGCCTCGTACATGCCGTATGGGCCCAATCCGCCCTCCCCTGTAAGCCGCCTTATGTTTTCGCATGCGCCCCTGGAATCAAAGGCCAGGGCGAGCATCGTCGAATACGGCGATATTACCCTGCTGCGCTCCCGGCAGCTCATAAGGCTGAGCCGCTGCAAGCCGAAGGCACGGTACTGATAGTACATGTTGCGGTCAAATGCATAGTAGCCTGATTCGGATATACCCCATACGCCGCCATAGCGCTGCCGTTTCTGCGCCTTTACGGCGTTCAGGCAGCTGTTGTAAAGCAGCGTATCGGGTACCGCCCCAGTAAACAGCACCGGCATAAGGTACTCGAACATCGTGCCGCTCCAGGATACCAGAGTACCGCCCAGCACCGGCGCCATCTGACGCCCGAGCTTGAACCAGTGCTCCGGCTTTACGCTGCCGAGAGCCACCGCTATAAGGCTCGTTAGGCGCGCTTCCGAGGCAAGAAGGTCATACCACGAATTTGACAGCTCGCAGGCATCGCCATCGTATCCTATCCTGAAAAGCTTCCGCTCCGCATCGTAAAGCGCCGAAAAGTCCGTTTCCCTTACCGCCCGTTCAAGGCGCGCCGCCGTATCCTCACGGCCGTATTTCTTAAGGGCCATTGAGCCTGTAATAAGACAGGCGCAGAAGTTGCCGCTGTCCACGGTAGAAACATACCGCGGACGCATCACCTCCAGCGTATCAGTTCTGTACCAGTTGTAGAGGTGCCCGTGCCACTTCTGCATTCTATCCACAGTATCCATTGTGCCGGACAGCCTCTTTTCCAGTTCATCAGCCGTAATAAGCCCCAGCTCCGCCGCGGACACCGCCGCCGCCATTGCCATGCCTATATTTGTGGGCGACGTATTTACTGCGGGGCGTTTTTCCGGCTCCTGCTGAAAGTTATCCGGGGGTATATATCCCCTGCCCTCTCCGGCAAATGTCTCAAAAAACGCCCAGGTCCTTTCCGCAATATCCTCAAGCAGTTCTCTTTCGTCAGGTCTTGGTTTCTCCTTGGGGAGCCTCCTGTCCAGCGCCCATATCGTCGCCGGCATAGCTAACCACAGCGCGGCAAAAAGCGCCGCGATGGCCGGCGTTTTGCCCAGTATTGCACCCGCGGCCATGACTATGCCCATAACAGGGCATATGTACAGCGCGCCATAGTAGCCGTTTACTCCCTTTGGCCTTGAGCCGGTCTGAGCTGCGGTCTGCCATTCCAGCATATGCCTGTGGGACACCAGCATTCTGTAAAGTGTACGCCTCTGGGCGTCCGCCGATCGCGCTGAGGCGTATGGCAGCGCCATTATGTCCAGCCCCGCCCGCGCGGCCGGCAGCAGCATGTCAGCCGCCATTCCCAAAGGATCGGCATTGCGGGTAAACGCCGCCCGAAACGGCAGCGTTATAAGCTCCGTAAAGAAGCCGTCGCAGAGGGCGAAAAGAGCCAGCGCTATATGCCAGCCCCCGCCGGTATACGGCATTAGCAGCACCGCATACAGCACGCTGGCAGGCAGCATGCACCTTCTCAGGTTATCAAGTATCTTGCGCTTGGAAAGCCAGCTTAAAGGGTTATCCCGTTTCACCCCTTCCGCGTCCTTTACCCAGTCCTTTAAAAAGGGCAGCAGCTGCCAGTCGCCCCTGAGCCACCTGTGCTGCCGCTTCCACCACGCTATGAAGGAGTCAGGCTCGCTGTCGTATAGCGCGATATCCCCTGCGTAACCGCAGCCGCAGAAACAGCCCTCCAGCATATCGTGGCTCAGCACGGTGTTTTCGGGTATCCACCGCATGGCGGTATCCATGAATGTCCGTATGTGGAATATTCCCTTGCCACCGAAGGAACCGCGGCCGAACACGTCCTGATAGAATTCAGGCGCTGTAGGAAAATAGCCGTCCACACCGGTAGAGCCCGATATTATCCTCGCAAAAAAGCTCTTTGCTGCGCCCTTCGATGTAGATGCCATGCGCGGCGCTATCATTCCGTAGCCCCGGCGCACCGTTCCGCCGAATATCTCCGGAGCGTTCAGGGGGTGCTCCATGCAGCCTATCAGCTCTGCTGCGGCTCCGGGGGGAAGTATGGTATCGCTGTCCAGCGTTATGCAGTATTCTATACCCTCCGGCAGTTCATTTGTAATAAGGCAGAAAGGCTCCTTGTCCCCTTCACATATAAGCTTGGCAAGGTCGCATATGGCTCCCCGCTTGCGCTCCCGGCCCATATATATGCCATCTGCCGGGGCAAAACTGCGTTGCCTGTGCAGGCAGTAAAACAGCGGTTCTCCATCCCCTGAAAGGTACTTTTTATTCAGCTGCGCCGTAAGCTCCCTTTCCATTCGCAAAAGCCCGCCCTCACCCTGTTCGCGTTCCTTTGGGCCGTCCTTAAAATCCCCCAGTACGGCATAATAGCAGCCCTTGAGTCTGGTGGCGAGATAATGGTTCTCAATGTGCTCAAATACTGCCCTCAGGCCCTTTTCGTCTGTCACAAGCGCAGGTATCACTATAAGGGTCTTATTGCCGCCGGTAAGGTTCTTCTCCGCAATCCTGGGTATCACCCGGCGCGGGCTGAACCTCAGCCACAGCCTTACGCTTATGCCCGATGCCACAGTCCACGCGGGAATAATGGCCAGTATCAGCGGCGCTATGCCCGCCGTTGCTCCAAGCCATACGAGGAGCAGGGCAAGGGTTATATTGAAAATCTCGAATTTCCAGAGCTTTTTGTCCTCGCTGCTTTTCTTGAAGCGCAGGTCTGGCCTGAGTACGTTATAAAGCCGTTCCCTGCCTTCCATAAACAGATACCAACCCGCCTGACCCTCTTTTCCTTCTCCGCTCTGGGCAAGGCGCACTGCCTGCCGGGCTATAACCTGCTCCGCAGCCCCCAGCCGCATCGAAAGCCTTTCCACAGAGGCGCGGTAGTAGCTTCTGCTGCGTCCGTCCATCTTGCCGTATACCGGATCCCGTCTTAGCTCCCTGTCGGTAACGCTCAGATCCTCAAAGGCTTTATTCCATTCCATACCGCCTATGAATCTGAGGCTCCTTATGACGTTATCCGCCCGCTGAGTGCTGCGCCGCCGCATCGCCGTCGCCTTGGCGCAAAGCCCGTCTATGCTCTTATCCTCCAGCTGCAGCTTTGCGTTTATCAGCTCCGCTATCCCTTCGTCGTGCTCCTTCATCATGCCATACAGGCATTCGCACAGCACCGGATCCTCCCCGAGACTCAGCCTGTCTATAATCGCCTCCCGCCGCGCCCGTTCCTTTATCCTCTCCAGCTGGGCAGCCGCGCTTTTTGCCGTGTCCATGGAATTCTCCGCCTCTAAGGCTCTTTCGCATTCCAGCGTAAGCAGCTTTACCAGCGCCGCATTGAGCATGTTGGGCAGCTCCGCCACCTCTGCCATCGTCAGCGGCGTTACGCTCTGATACGCCTCCATGAAGGCGTATACCGTGGCCTCGTCTATACGTCCGTCCCGTCTGCCGGCCATGCAGGCGGCTATATCGTATATCCGCGGGAGTCCCGCATGGCTGCCGTGCAGCAGCACCGGCAGGCGCTTGGGCCTTTCATCGCAGTCGTTCAATACTCGCTCAACTATATAAAAATCGCGAAACAATGCTTCGAGGGCGCCCCATTGCTCCTCCCTTTCCTGCATTTTTTTGTATATGGCAATAAGCGCCTTCCTGTCGGCGGTGAGCTGAAGCGAGCTTCGCCTGTTTTTTCTGGCGGAAAGGCCCGCACGAAGCTTCGCCTCCTCGCTTAGCTCGGTCTGTGAAAAGCAGCTCTCGTTTAATTCGTTATATGTCCTGTTTGGCAGCATTGTAGCCTCCCTGTGTTTTGCATGGTCCTTTTAGTATTGGCAGGGGGCTTAAAAATTAACATACAAAAAGCCGGACAGTGCCGGCCGTTTATTCGTAGTTGTGCTTTTTTTGTTACTTTTTATCTTCCTCGCTAAGGGATACTCCGTCCCGCGCCATGCGGTCGAGAAGCATTTGGTTGCGCAGTTCAAGGAGCTTGTTCTCCTGCTCCATGTGCTCCAGCTCTTTAACTATCTCGTCGAGGAACTGGTCCACCTCGACTATATCGTAGCCCCAAAAGGCTCTGTTGAATTGCTTTTCTATTATATCGCTCTTCTTCATGCTACCTCTGAGTTTTGCAATTGCAGCCCTGTGCGGGGATAACCCCCGCACAGTCTGAAATGCGAGCCTTTATCAGATCACGTCAACGTCGGTACGGTCATCGTTGCCGATAACGTCATAGTTGGTGGGAGCTACGACGAATATACCGCGGGAGATCTTGTAGATGGTTCCATCGAGTGCATAGATAGCGCCCGCCATGAAGTCCAGTATGCGCTGTGCGCAGTCGATCTCAAGCTCTTCCATATTGACGATAACGGGTTTGCGGCTCTTAAGGTTGTCGATGATGTTCTGGGTATCCTCATAGCTTACGGGATGATACACCACCATCTTCATGGGCGCCGCCGTGGGAAGGCTTACCACGTTATTGCTGGCGGCGGTCTTTCTCCTGCCGCGATTGCCGAGGCTGACTACGTTGTCCTCAGCCATAGACTGCTGCTCATCGTTGAAGTAATCTTCGTTGTACCCTTCATCGTCCACATCCTCGATGCCGATAAAGTCCATCAGTTTGTTAAGAATTCCTGCCATGTTGTCCTCCATTCAATTAAATAAAATAGATTGTTTAATTGGCGCTTGGAGAAAAACACTGTGATAATTGTCAGGCTCGGGGCTCTCTGTCTCTACGCCCTCGCCACAGCCGCCGGTCTTGCGCCGAATATGGCCGTTCCCACCCGTACCATGGTAGCGCCTTCCTTTATGGCCGATTTATAATCCCCGCTCATGCCCATTGAAAGCTCCCGCATATCCACGCCGGGAATACCCGCCGATGCGATATCCTCAAATAGCCTTCTCATAGAGGCAAAGTACCTTCGCGCCTCCTCCTCTCCCACAGCAGGGGGCACGCACATGAGTCCCTTCACCCTTATGCCGGGCAGCTCGGAAATTATCGAAATTAAGTCCTTCAGCTCGTCCGGAGCTATTCCGCCCTTCTGAGCCTCGCCGCCGATGTTCACCTCGGCAAGCACATCCTGGGTTATGCCCGCCTTTACGGCAAGGCGGCTTATCTCTTTGGCAAGCTCCAGCCTGTCCACAGACTGTATAAGGCTTGCATTGCCTATTACATATTTTACCTTATTGGTCTGCAATTGTCCAATCAAATGCGCGTCAAGGCCGTTTTCTTTGAAAAAATCCAGCTTGTCCCTGAACTCCTGCGCCCTGTTTTCGCCCACATGGCGCGCGCCCGCGGCGACCGCCTCGGCTATGCGCCCCGTATCTACAAATTTTGTAACGGTTATGAGTTTCACTTCGCCTTCGCCTCGCCCACACTGAGCGCAGGCTGCCGCGATGTTTTCCATCACCGTCAGGTAATTGTCCCTTATGCTCAAAATACGCCACCGTCCTTTCGGTCTTTGCCGCTTATACCGCTACTTTTTATACCTCATGCCTTCTACGAGGCCATCGCCCGTTATCAGCGCCTTGTCGCCGTTTAGGGCTATCACCGTCACAGGCACATCGCCGGTGCTTGTGGTTATGTAGCTCTCGCCGTTTTTAGATTTTACCGCAGCGGCGTTCATCTCAAGGCCGGTAAGTTGGGCCGTCACCGTAGCTTTGATCACGCGGATGCTGAGCAGCTCGCCTATGTTTTCGGTAAACTCCAGCATATTGACTATGCCGCCGTCACACACCACAGGCTCCAGTGCGGTAGCCGTGTACATGATATCCTTCATGCCGTCAAATGTCACCGTATATGTCTGCCCCCCCATAAGGCTGGCTCCCTCTGAGGGTGAGGTTATGAATGCGGCGTACCATTTGTTCGGATCTACCAGCCTGAACAGAAGGCTTTCGCTTGTGGCGGCGTTGACGCCGCTTTCGCCGTTGATTATCTTCTTTATGACGTCTGCGCTTACCACGTCCAGCTTTTCCCCGTTGAGCACCAGCTCATAGCCATCGAAATAAAAGCTCACGAGACCGGTCATCTTGGCGTTCACAGTGCTGGTGTACTCGGCTATCTGGGCCAGCTTCGCCGTTTCCTCGGAATAGAGGGAATTCAGCTCAACATCCGCCTGTACGGAATTTTTCAGGTATACGGTACGCTGGTTCAGCAGCTCCTTCATGCTGCGCTCAAGCTCAAGCAGATCGTCCTCGCCGCCCTCTGAGACGTTGGAGGCTATCTTGCTTTTAAGCTCGGCTATCTGACCGTTTACCGAGGTAAGCTCGGTGGACTCTATTCCGTCCAATATCGAAAGCTGCTTTTCGTATATCTTCTGCTGTATTGTAACGAGGGACTGGGCAAGCTCGCTGCTGTATCCCCATTTGTACACCGTCGCCACAGGCACCTCGGCATTTACGCTGGCGCCCTCGTCCACAAGGTGATCCACCATATCGAACTTGTCCACCGCTACGGTGCTCTCATTGCGTATTATTACGGTCTCCGGCATCAGCTTTGCCTCCATAGTGGCGTTTCTGAGCGTACCGCCCCCGCCGCTGGGTATTATCAGCACCAGAGCCACCACTATGCCCAGCAGCACCAGCATGGTAAGGTAAAACCTTCCGCTGAACCTTACTTTTCTTCTCCTCGCCATCTGCGCTCCTTTTATATACGGCTTACGCCGTCTCGAATATCCTCTTTACTTCAGTTTCCCTCTTGTTTACCCTGCCAACGAATGCTCCCGCCATTCTTTCTGTGTCCAGTACTCTTGGAATGATGTCTTGGACGCTTTCCATGGTAACGCCCTCAATGCGGCGAATAAGCTCCTCATCGGTGTATATCCTTCCTCTTAGCTCGCCGCGTCCCAAAGAGCTGCTGCGGGAAGCAGTGCTCTCAAGGCCTAAGAGATAATTGCCTTTCAGTTGCTGCTTGCTGCGGGCGAATTCTTCTTTGGTTATGCCGTCCTTCTTGACGGAATCTATCTCCCTGAGCATAAGCTCCACCACCTTGGCGGCCTGCTTTTCCCCGGTGCCGGCATAGAGGGTGAAATAGCCGGTATCGGAATAGCTCGTGGGGTATGAGTACACGGAATACGCCATCCCGTGTTCCTCGCGTATCTTCTGGAACAGCCTGGAGCTCATGCTTCCCCCAAGGGCGTTATTGAGCACCAGCAGCGCAAACTGCTCCTCGGTATCCCCGGGGAACCCGGGGAAGCCCAGGCATATATGCACCTGCTCTATGTCCTTTTCCACCGCCCTGAAGCGTTTTTCCTTTATGAGCTGGTTCTTTGGGGGTACGTAGCTGTCGCCCCGGCCCCGCCTGTCAAAGCGCTTATTCACTGCGGCTCGCAGCTCCTCCATCTTAAAGTTGCCCGCGCAGGACACCACCATGTTTTGGGGTATGTACCGCTTGTCCATATATGAAAGTATATCGTCTCTCGTAAATGCCCGTACTGTGTCCTGTGTGCCCAGTATTGGCCTTGCAAGAGGGCTGTCGCCGTATATGACGGCGCTGAGCGTTTCGTGGGCAAGGTCCTCCGGGTCATCCTCCAGCATGAGTATCTCCTCGCACACGACGCCCTTTTCCCTTTCGATATCCGCAGGATCAAGGCTTGGGCGGCAGGCTATGTCGCTTAGCATGTCCGCCGCAAGGTCGATGTTTTCACCCAGCACCTTAGCATAAAAGCAGGTGCATTCCTTGGCGGTGTACGCGTTTATGCTGCCGCCCACCGCGTCCATCTCCGCCGCTATGTCAGATGCACTGCGGCTTTCTGTCCCCTTGAACACCATGTGCTCTATAAAGTGGGATATGCCGGATTCGGCGCCTGTTTCATACACCGAACCGGCCTGTATCCATACCGCCATGGATACCGAGCGGAATCCGGTCATCTCCTGAGCTATGAGCTTTACACCGTTTGGAAGCGTTTCTCTTACTATCACCTTTTGCCCTATTCCGATAGGCCCAGCACATCGCCTGTGCATGTAAGCCCAATTCCTTTCTCTTCTATCGCATTTATTATGCCGCCCAGCGCCTCCTTACAGGCCGCCGTAGGCCGAAGCAATATTATGCTTCCCTCAATAGGCTTTTCAGGCAGGCGGGAAAGTATGTCCGCGGCAGTGCCCTTGGCCGTCAGCAGGTCTATCGTCGAGGATACCGCTGTTAATTTCAGTTTTTTTGCTGCCAGCGTAGACGTTACGGTATTGCGCGAGCCTTCGTAGTATATCGCAGGCTCTGCGCCGCATATCTTCTTTACCGCCTCGTTGGCCCTCCTCACGTCTTTTACGGTCCAGCCTATTCTGCCATCCATGTCGGGATAATACCCCATGGAGGCTATCTCGTGGCCTTCTGCGGCCATGCGCATAAGCAGCGCGGGATTGTTTTCAGCCCATTCTCCGCTTACGGCAAACGTAGTCCTGACGCTTTTATCTTTTAGTATATCCAATATATCCGGTATGGCTGCCGCATTCCAGCTCACCGCGAACTGCAATGCAGCCCTTTCGCCGCTGCCACGATACTGAGGCGCCGAAACCGGCAGCACGCCGCCTGGCTGTGTAGCATGATACATCGCTATTATCAACGCCGCAAGGAAAATATTTGTCAACAATCCGCTTAAAAAGCTGAGTTTTCTGCGCATATGCCCCGTACCCCCCATGTAGACAATCTATGAGGGTACAGGCAGTTTAAGAACATACGCCTTAAAAATCAACATGCGGGCGGAATAATATCCGCCCGCACACACAAGCTGTTTTATTATTTCTTCGCGTCGGGCAGGAGCTCCTTGCGGGTAAGGTCGATCTTGCCATCGGGCTTGATCGCTATGACTCGTACCAGTATCTCGTCTCCTATCTGAACCTCGTCCTCAACCTTCTCTACCCTGTGATTTGCCAGGCGGCTGATGTGCACCAGGCCCTTCTTACCAGGCTTGAGTTCTACCTGTGCGCCTATGGGCAGTATGTTCACTACCTTGCCGAGGAACACGCCGCCGACCTCTATATCGCGGCAGATATCGTCTATCATGCGCTTGGCGGCAGCCGCGGCTTCAGCATCGGGGGAGGCGATAAATACACGGCCGTCATCCTCAAGGTCGATCTTTACGCCGGTCGCTGCGATTATGCCGTTTATGGTCTTTCCGCCGGATCCGATTACCTCGCGTATCTTATCGGGGTGTATGCTGAACTGCATGATGCGAGGAGCATAGGGGGACAGGTCTGCCCTGGGCTCCTTGATGGTCTCTGCCATCTTGTCCAGTATGAACAGACGGCCCCTGCGTGCCTGCTCAAGGGCGCGGGTAAGTATCTGCTCATCTATGCCCTTGATTTTTATATCCATCTGAATGGCAGTGATGCCCTCGCGGGTGCCGGCTACCTTAAAGTCCATATCGCCAAGGAAGTCCTCAAGGCCCTGTATGTCGGTCAATACGGCGATATTGCCGGTGGAATCGTCCTTGATGAGACCCATCGCAACGCCTGCTACGGGCTTCTTTATGGGGACGCCAGCGTCCATAAGCGCAAGAGTGCTGGCGCAGATTGAGGCCTGTGAGGTGGAACCGTTGGAGCTTATTACCTCGGAGACCAGGCGCATGGCATAGGGGAATTCCTCCTCGGAGGGGAGCATGGGTACCAGAGCGCGCTCAGCCAGTGCGCCGTGGCCTATCTCACGCCTGCCGGGGCTGCCGACACGGCGTACTTCGCCCACGCTGTAGGGAGGCATGTTGTACTGATGCATGTAACGCTTGAAGGTGACGTCATCAATGCCGTCCAGCTCCTGTCCCTCGGAAAGGGGCGCAAGGGTGGCTATGGTCATTACCTGAGTCTGACCCCGGGTAAATACGCCACTGCCGTGTACGCGGGGCAGTATGCCGACCTCGCTCCAGATGGGGCGTATCTCGTCCTGTGCGCGTCCGTCGGGGCGGATCTTGCGGTTGATTATCTTATCCCTTACGATTTCCTTAGTAAGGTTGTAGAGTATCATGTCTATATCGCCGGCGGAATCGGGATACTCCTCTGCGAAGTGCTCGATGACCTCCTGCTTTACCTGCTCGCTGCGCTCCTCGCGTACCTTGCGCTCAAAGGTGTCAAGCTGCCACTCCACCTTGTCTCTTGCGTACTCGCGTACCAGCTCAGTGAAGGCTTCGTCGGGATGATATATGTTGACTTCCATCTTGGGCTTGCCGCACTCGGCCGCTATGCCCTCGATAAAGGCCACTATCTTCTTTACTTCCTCGTGAGCCGTCAGTATGGCGTCAAGCATTTCCTTCTCGGAAAGCTCATTTGCGCCGGCCTCCACCATCATGACAGCGTCCTTGGTACCTGCAACTGTAAGGTTCAGCTTGCTCTTATGCCTCTCCTCCAGGGTGGGATTGATGATATACTTGCCGTCTACCATGCCGACCGCCACAGCGCCGGTAGGGCCTGCAAAGGGGGCTTCGCTCATGGCCAGAGCCGCGGAAGAGCCTATCATGCCCAGTATCTCGGGCTGGACGTCGGGATCCATTGACAGTACGGTAGCTATTACCTGAATGTCGTTGTAAAAGCCCTTGGGAAACAGGGGACGGAGGGGACGGTCGATAAGGCGGCTGCACAGTATGGCCTTTTCAGAGGGACGGCCCTCGCGCTTTATGTAACCGCCGGGTATCTTGCCCACGGAGTACATCTTTTCTTCGAATTCGATGGACAGGGGAAGGAAATCTACGCCGTCCCGGGGCTGCTTGGCCACCGTCGCGTTTACCATTACCACGGCGTCGCCCATGCGGACGAATGCGCTCCCGCCTGCCTGCTCGCAGTACTTACCGGTTTCGATGGTAAGGGTCTTTCCGGCGAGCTCCATTGTGAATGTCTTGCCTTGCATGTTCATGCTCCTTTTCATACTCTCTTATTATAAACCAATTTATTATACATTATTTGCCGGCATATGGCAACAGGAAAAAGGCCCATCCTTTTAGGACGGGCCTTTAAAGTCGCCTGTTTTTATTTGCGCTTCTTACCCATTATGGCAGCGCCGGCGCCCGCGAGGGATATCAGCGCCATGCCTATTACGGACACATCGCCTGTCTTAGGTGTAGCCAGACAATTGTACCCGCCTACGCGGAAGGTAGTCCTGTAATCCCGGCAGGGTACGCAGTTGCTGTAACGCGTGCATACGTTGCCGCAGCCCCAGTGACCGCAGGGGTTGTTGTAGTAGCAGGGGTCATAGTACCAGTCGGGACGGCAGCTGTAATCCGTCCTCGTGTCGGTATAAGTCTTGCCGTTGAACTGCACGGTCGCGGTATATGTATAGTAGCCGCAGTTATTTATACTTTTTCTTACTATGCTTGCCGCTTGGGTTACGCTATTTCCGCAGTTGCGGGTGCAGGTAAATGTTGCACTTGCGGAGGTAAATCCGCGCCAGCTCCAAACGGGAGCGCCATAGCTGTGACCGAGGGCGGGGATTTCTATATCCTTAAGTTCGACGCCACATTTTAAGCATTTGTATGTTGCCTTTCCTGGCGTTGTGCAAGTAGGCTTTACGGTATACTCGCCATCAGCAGGGACAGAATGACCGAGTGCAGGAATTGGTCTTGTTTCTGTTGCATCACATATTGAGCAAGTGCGTTTTTCCGAGCCAACGGCTGTACAAGTTGCCGATGTTTCAACAAGCCAATCACTCCACTGATGGTTGTTAGTTTTAGGTATTTTTTCAGTTTTTTCCGTTTGGCATACAGTACAGGTGAATTTCATTTCCCCTTCTTCTTTGCAGGTTGCAGCCTTGGTAACCACACCGACATCCCACTGATGGCCGGGTCGATTCTTATTTACTACATAAGTAACCCACTTACAACCTTCCTTGCTGCAAGTCCACTCTTGAAGCCCATCAGCATTGCACGTTGCCGGTTTATAATCCACATTTTTAATCCAATCGTGCGGTTCAATGGCATTATACGTGCATCCTTCGTGTGAACATTTAACATTATGTTTTATGTGTTTTTCATCGCCTTCACCAGTAATTCTCGAATAGACATAACTGTGCTGATGTTCACCATTTCCCTCTATTCCTTTTACAATATCATCTGAGACTGTCTTTGTTTCTCCCGAACCGTTTTCTGATATATCTGGGGAAGAATCCACACTATCTATTGTTGTATCCTGCCCAGAATTATTACTTCGATTCTCATTATTCTCAAACGTCTGATCTTTTCCACCGTCTCCTTCATCCGCCAGCGCAGGCACTGCGGCCAGCAGCATGGCCAGAGCCAACATAATGGCAAATAATCTTTTCTTCATAAAAAGGCCTCCCTCGCTTTTTGCTTTGCCAGTTTTTTTTCTAAGGATATTATACCCCTTTGCGTATGAATATACCAAAGCTAATCTGTGAATAAAATATAAATAATTCGGCGAATCGTGCCGTTCCCCGCAATGCGGCGCAAGATGCTGTGCCGAATAAGAAAAGAGCAACCTTAAAGGCTGCTCTTATGCTCACTCAATTACTTGCGCAGGCCAAGCTCGGCGCATATCTTGCGGTAGCGCTCGATGTCGGTCTTTTTAAGATAGTTCTGAAGTCCGCGGCGGCGGCCGACCATCTTGAGCAGGCCACGGCGGGAATGGTGGTCGTTCTTGTTCTCCTTGAGGTGCTCGTTCAGGTGGTTGATGCGCTCAGTCAGCAGAGCGATCTGCACCTCGGGGGAACCGGTGTCGCCCTCGTGAATCGCGTACTTGGCGATGATTTCAGCTTTGGTCATTTTTACTTCCTCCATATTTTTTATAAATCGCCGGAAACCGAGTATTGCGCTTGGAGATGCGGAAAACACAGCCCCCGGTTCAAGGTCTTTTTATTTTACCACAGCGTCAATGCGTTGTAAATAGCTTTTTCAGCCTATCCTGCCTATAAACCGCAGCTTTTTAGGCCCATTTAAGGGCTCCTCCGGCTCGATGGAGCCACCGGGCAAAACGCCGCATACGAGCCGCCTTCCCTCCGCCTCCGTAATGTACCTCCCGGGGGCTGGCAGCACGAGCCCATCAGCCACTTTAAGCACGGCGCGTCCGTTTTGCGACGTTTCCTTGCAGCTAAGCTCAAGCTCATGGCCCAGCATGGCGTTGGCGCCGGCTATGTCGCCGCGCTCTATGCAGGCCCGTATCCGGGTGCTGGATACCGGCTCCCCGCCGTACATCAGCGCGGGTATCTCGTATACCTCAAAGCCGTATTTCCCCCCAAGGCGGCGGAGCGTATCCATGTTCCCCGCCCCCCTGCTGCCGAAGGTATAGTTGAAGCCCGCGACGGCTGCGCCCATGCGGTATTTTTCCGCCATGTGCCGAACGAAGTCCTCCGGCTCCGTCGCCGCGAACTGCCTGTCCAGCCTTTCCGCCGCAACGGGGGCAAGGCGTTCAAGGGCGGCCAGCCGCTCCCCGTCCGTCATTATCATGGAAAAGGACTTGCCGAAAAGCCCCGCCGGATGGTTGGAAAAGGTGTATATAAGCGGGTCGAGCCCTCCCCTTTTCGCCGCCGTGAGCATGGCGTTTATTATCTCCTGATGCCCCCTGTGCACCCCGTCAAAGGTGCCGAAAGCTATGGCTGTTTTATTCATTCTTCTTCCTGACCGAGGAAGGTGCATATATGCACCGCCTCGCCGTTTGATTTGGCTATTCCTAAAAATTTGCCGTTGCAGTATGCCCTGAGAGGGGTATCCTTTGGCAGTTCTTCTATGCCGGGACAGACCACCTCCGCGCCATGAGTCAGGAACCGTTCGCCTTTTTTGTTCAGGGTCATTCGGGCTTCGCCTATATGCATAAGCGCCTGCTCCATGGGTATGACCGCCTTATAAAGCTCGCCCTTTTCTTTAAGCTCCTTCAGCTCGTCTATTGTAAAGCTTCCGTCCAGATCAAACGCCCCGGAGCGTGTGCGCAGCAGGAAGGACATATGGGCAGGAACCCCCATGCTCCCGCCTATGTCGTGGCAGAGCGTGCGTACATATGTACCCTTGGAGCAGACGATCTTTACGAGATATCTGTTGCAGCCGGTCTGTGATATGAACGAAAGCTCCGGCACGTTTATATCCCTAACCTTGCGCTCCACCTCAACGCCCTGCCGGGCAAGCTTGTACATCTTCTTTCCGTCCACCGAAAGAGCCGAATACAGAGGCGCGGTCTGCTTTTGAGGGCCTGTGAACTTAGGCAGCGCCTCCATGAGCATCTCCCCGGTAACTACAGCATCGGAGCGTCCTTCCGGCGCGCCGTAGGAGTCCTGGGTATCTGTAGCTATACCGAAGGTTATCTCGCCTATGTACTCCTTTTCCTTGTCCACAAGGTAATCAAAAAGCCTCGTCGCCCGGCCTATGCATATGGGCAGCACTCCGGCTGCACCGGGATCCAGTGTGCCCGTATGGCCTACCCGCTTCATGTTGAATATATGCCGGATGTCCGTCACCACGTCACTGGAGCTCATTCCCGGCGGTTTTAATACGTTTACTACTCCTTCCAGCATGCTTGAAGCTCCTTTTCGGCAAGCTGCACCGCTATCCTTTCGGCCTCAGCCACAGTGATGTCATATTCGGTGTACCCGGCTGCCCTTGGATGCCCGCCGCCATTTTTTGAGGCGGCGATACGCGCCACGTCGGCGTATTTCTTAGCTCTAAGGCTTACCTTTACGTCCTTTCCCTTCTGCCTCAAAAACGCCGCTATCTCTACCGTATCTATGTCCCGAAGTTTTTCAACTATGCCTTCGGTATACGCCTCGGGGCCAAAGGAATCCATCTCACTTTCCGTAAGCATTGCTGTGGCTATGCGTCCTTCGGAATATAAATGCAGCCTCTCCAGCGCGTAAGCGTGCATCTTCACCTTGCCTGCCGGCTCGTTGTGATATACCAGCCTGTTTATGAGAGAATTATCAGCGCCTGACGCAATAAGCTCGCCGGCTATGGCCATAGTGTCCTTCGTTACGTTGGAATAGGCAAAGGAGCCGGTATCCGTCACGAGGGCGGCAAAGAGGCAATTAGCCGTCTCCGCGTCTATCTCCGCCCCCAGCGCCCTGCCAAGCCTGTATATAAGCTCTGCGCAGGCGGCAGTCTCCTCAATCATATTATTATCGGCATACGTGGCGTTGGTGCCGTGATGGTCTATATTGGCCGTCACGCCCGCCCTGTCGAATATACCCTCGGCACTGCCCAGCCTGCCCTTATCTGCGCAGTCTACCGCTATTACCGCATCGAAGCCCCGGGCATCCTCCGGCAGCAGCATCTCTTCAGCACCCGGTATGAACTTATACGCGTCGGGTACTTGGTCGCAGCATACGTTTTCCGTACGCTTGCCCAGCCTGCGCAGTATCCTTGACAGTGCCGTTCCCGAACCGATGGTATCCCCATCCGGCGCTACGTGGGATATTATGCTGAAAGCGTCGTTTTGTTCTACAAAGCGGAGTATCTCCTCCATGCTGCCCTTCATAAGCCTTCCCTCCTAAAAATCGGGCGATGACGCTTCACATCACCGCCCAGAGCAAGCTACTTTTCGTTTTTGTGCAGGCTGTCGATAATCTCTGAAATATGCACGCTGTACTCAATGGAGTTGTCCAGCTTGAAGTTCAGCTTTGGCAGGGCGCGCAGCTGCATGCGCTTGCCCAGTTCGCGGGTTATGAAGCCGCTGCCGTGGTTGAGGGCTTCCACCGTGCCCCTGCGCACCTCGTCATCCTTGTCGTAAACGCTTACCAGCACCTTGGCCTGCTTCAGGTCGTTGGTCACGTCCACTGACATTATGGTGGTCATATCGGAGACTCGAGGATCCTTCATGTCCTTTATGATCTCGCTGATGGTCTTCTTTATCTCCTCATTCATTCTTTCATAACGAATGGACATCTTTTCTGCCTCTCCTGATTATCTTTCTATTTGCTCCATGGTGTAGGCTTCTATCATGTCGCCCTCGCGGATATCGTTGTAGTTTTCTATACCGATACCGCATTCATAGCCCGACGCCACTTCCTTTACGTCGTCCTTAAAGCGCTTGAGGGAGGCTATCTTGCCGTCGTGAAGCACTATGCCGCCGCGGACCACGCGCACCTGAGCAGAACGAGTGATCTTGCCATCCTTGACGTATGCGCCCGCAATAGTGCCGACGCCTGACACCTTGAAGGTATTGCGTACCTCCGCAGTACCCAGAGCGACCTCCTTGTATACGGGTGCAAACAGGCCCTTCATGGCGTTCTCGACATCCTCGATCACGTTGTAGATGACGCTGTATGTACGCACATCCACCTTTTCGCGTTCTGCGGCCTCGCGAGCCGTGGCGTCCGGGCGCACGTTAAAGCCTATTACCAGCGCGTTGGAGGCGGAGGCGAACACTATATCCGAACCGGTTATGGCGCCTACGCCGCCGTGTATGCAGCGCACCCTTACCTCGTCGTTGGAGAGCTTCTCCAATGCCTGCTTTATGGCCTCTACGGTACCCTGCACGTCTGCCTTTACTATGATGTTCAGATCCTTGACGTTGCCCGCCTCTATCTGGCTGAACAGATCGTCCAGGGATACCTTGGACATATTGCGTATCTGCTCCGCCTTGAGCTTGTCGCGGCGCTCCTCTGCTACCTGCCGGGACAGCTTATCTACTTCCGCAACGTTCATTACGTCGCCTGCGGAAGGCACCTCGCCAAAGCCCAGCACCTCTACAGGCTGGCTTGGCCCGGCTGAGGTCACCCTGCGGCCCTTGTCGTCCATCATTGCGCGTACGCGGCCGAAGGCTGTGCCTGCAACTATGGGATCGCCTATCTTGAGGGTGCCGTTCTGTACCAGTACGGTAGCCACAGGGCCGCGGCCCTTGTCCAGTTCTGCCTCTATTATGGTGCCCCGGGCCGCCCTGTCGGGATTTGCCTTAAGCTCCAGAACATCCGCCTGAAGCAGTACCATCTCAAGCAGCGTGTCAAGGTTTATGCGCTTCTTTGCGGAGACCGGCACGCATATGGTATCGCCGCCCCACTCTTCGGCTACGAGGCCGTACTCGGTGAGCTGCTGTATTACCCGGTCCGGGTTGGCGGTGTCCTTATCTATCTTGTTGATAGCGACGATTATAGGAACGTTCGCCGCCTTGGCGTGGTTTATGGCCTCGATGGTCTGCGGCATGATGCCGTCGTCTGCCGCCACAACCAGTATTACTATATCCGTAACCTGGGCTCCGCGGGCGCGCATGGAGGTGAACGCCTCATGGCCCGGGGTATCTATAAAGGTTATGGTGCGCCCCTTGCAGGATACGGTATACGCGCCTATATGCTGCGTTATGCCGCCTGCCTCGCCTGCGGTTATGCTGCTTTCACGGAAGGCGTCAAGCAGCGAGGTCTTGCCGTGGTCCACGTGGCCCATTATGGTAACTACCGGCGGGCGTGGTACGAGGTTCTCCTCGGAATCCGCCTCTTCAACGCTCTCGTTGAGCACGTCCTCGGCGGTCTTGGCTATGTTGAGTTCCAGCTCTATGCCGTAATCGGCGGCGATGAGCGAGCAGGTGTCGTAGTCTATCTCCTGATTGATGGTAGCCATTATGCCGAGTATAAACAGCTTTTTGATTATCTCGGCCACAGGCTTGCCTATTTTTTCGGAAAGATCCTTTACGGTTATGGTCTCGGTAGTCAGCACGGCCTTGTCGATCTTTACCGGCTCCGGCTTATGTAACGCCTGCTGCTTGCGCTTCTGCTTGCGGCTCATTGGGGCGTCGTCGTCCCAGCTGCCTGCTGCTCTGGTGTTTTCCTTCATAATGGTTTTCTTATTCTTTGGCGCCTTGCGCTCCTCATCTCTGGTCTGGGGTTTCTGGCTCCGGCCCTTGCCCTGATCCCTTACGGAAGGCGCAGCGGATTCCATGGTGCGGGCCGCCGGCTTAGGCTGGTAGCCTCCCTGTACGGGGCGCTGCTGAGGTCTGTCTGTGCGCTCCGGGCGGTCTGCGGGCCGCTGCGGCCTGTCAGTGCGTGGCTTCTGCTGCCTGCCGTCCTCTCTGCGCTGAGGTTCCCTGCGCTCATAGGCCGGGCGCTGCTGCTGTACAGGCTTATTTGCCGGTGCGGGTTTCGCCTTTGTCTCGGGCTTTTCTTCAGGCTTCCTATCCGCCATTGCAGGTTCCTCCGCCTTTGCCTGTACGCTTTCCTCCGCCTTCTGCTCCTTCACCGGCTCCGGCTTCTCATTTACTTCGCTCTTGCTCTCTGCCGGGGCTGGCTGCTCCTCCGCCCTGTCGTCGCCTACGTGGAAGGCAAGGTCGCCCTCGCTGGTGAGGACCTCTCGGAGTCTCTCTGCCCTTTCTTTTTCCATGCGTTCCTTTTCGGCGCGCTTTTCTTTATCTATAAGCTCGCTTTCCGCCCGCTTTACGGACTGAAGGGCCGCCCCCAGATCGTTCTGCATTCGCTTTACTCGTTCCAGAAGCTCCTTTGCCTGGGTTTCAAATTCCCGTGCGGAATCCATTGTCTTGTTTGCCATAGATATTACCCCCCGGTATGTTACTTTTGCTGTGAAGTCTTATACGTCTCTTCTATCATACGGGCAAAGCCCGCCTCTGTCACCGCGGCTATCATGCGGTTATCCTTTCCTATCGCCCTGCCAAGGTCTTCGAGATACACGCAGGGTATGCCGGCTCTTTGGCACATTCCCTCGTAGCGCTCCCGCGTTGCGGCGGACACGCCGCTGTCAAGGGCTATTATGAGGGCTTTTTTGTCCTTCACGGCCCTTTCCGCGCCAAAGTCGCCGGATATGCACTTCCCGGCCTTAGCCGCAAAGCCCAGAGCTGTACGCAGACGGTCATTCTGCATCGCCGGTTATCTCCGAAGCGAGCTTTGAAAAAACCTCGTCCTCTATTCCGTGCTCCAGCGCCCTTTCCAGCGCTTTTATTTTGCGGGCCCTGTTCAGACACTCTGCGTTGGCGCATATGTACGCGCCGCGGCCGGAGACCTTGCCGGTGCGGTCCACGCTGATTTCGCCCTCGGGAGAGCGGACTATGCGCAGCAGCTCCTTCTTTGGCTTCATCTCGCGGCAGCCCACGCACATTCTCATAGGCACCTTCTTAGCAGGCATTGCTGATCCTCCAAAACTATTCCTCGAAGCCGCCGTCCGCCTCGCTGTCGGCGTCCGCTATATCCATGTCCTCTTCGGCCTGGCTCTGGCTCTTTATATCTATCTTCCAGCCTGTGAGCTTGGCGGCAAGGCGGACGTTCTGGCCTTCCTTGCCGATAGCAAGGGAAAGCTGATTGTCTGGCACTATCACCTTTGCGGCCTTTTCCGCCTCGTTGATGTATACCATCATAACACGGGCAGGACTAAGGGACTTGGCAATATATACTGCCGGATCGGGATCCCACTCTATTATATCTATCTTTTCGTTATGCAGCTCGTTTACTATGCGCTCTACCCTTATCCCCTTCTGGCCCACGCAGGCGCCCACGGCGTCCACCTGAGGGTCGGAGGAATAAACGGCCACCTTGGTGCGGAAGCCCGCCTCCCGCGCTATGGACTTTATCTGGACTATGCCGGTCTGTATCTCGGGAACCTCCAGCTCGAAAAGCCTCTTAACAAGGCCGGGGTGGGTACGGGAAACTATTACCTGCGGGCCCTTGTTGGTCTTGCGCACCTCAAGGACGTAAACCTTCAGCCTGTCGCTGGTGTTATAAGTCTCCCCCGCTATGGTCTCGGAGGCGGCAAGGAAGCCGTCTGTCTTGCCCAGCTCTACATAGATGCCGTTCTTCTCTACCCGCTGGACTATGGCGGTAAGCACCTCGTTTTCCTTCTCTACGAATTCATCGAATATGACGCCGCGCTCGGCCTCGCGAATACGCTGAACCACCACCTGCTTGGCGGTCTGGGCCGCTATGCGGCCGAACTTGCGTGGGTCTACCTCCTCCTCCAGAACGTCGCCCACTTCATAGAGGGAATTGATCTTCTTCGCCTCGGCAAGAGATATCTCCGCATAGGGGTTTTCCACCGTTTCGGTGACGGTCTTGGAGGCGAATATCTGCACCTCTCCCGTATCCCGGTCCACTGTGGCGCGGACGTTTCCCACTGCGCCGTAGTTGCGCTTGTATGCCGCTATCAATGCGGATTCAAATGCGTCTATCAGTATATCCTTGCTTATCCCGCGCTCTTTCTCTATGGCGTTCAGTGCCTCTATGAATTCGGCGTTCATTGTCAATTCTCCTCTTCTGTCTCTATATTTTCAAAATCTGCTTCTAATTCGTCAAGGTCCTTTTCCAGAGCCTTGAAGTCTATATAGGGCTGCACCTTTGAAGCGTCCTTTTTCTGGAAGGTCATCTCCTCGCCCTTTACGCTTATGGTGAAGGAATCGGGCGTATATGACAAAAGCTCGCCCGTATACTCCTTTTTGCCCTTGAGCGGGGCGTAGAGCTTTACCGTAATGGGGCTGCCGAGGCTGCGCTGATAGTCCCTATCCTTTTTGAGCGGCCTGTCGATGCCTATTGAGGACACGCTGAGGTAGTATGCCTGCTCTATTGGGTCTGCTTCGTCCAATATGGGGTCTACGGCCCGGCTCACCGCCTCGCAGTCATCTATGGTGGCGCTTCTTCCGTCCTGATGCTCTATGTACAGGGTGAGCACCCAATTACCCTGCTCCTTCTGAAACTCTACCTCATCCAGCTCGTAGCCCATGCCTGTAACTACCGGCCGGAGAAGAGCTTCCACTGTTTGGGTGGTTTTCATTATATTCCTCCGCTATTCAAAACAAAAGAGCAGGACGCGCCCACTCTTACTTGAAAACTAAAATACAGCAAACTTGCCATATACCAACAGCAAAATTGTACCATATGCGGCGCTATAATGCAAGCATATTATTTCGCATCAAAGCGCCGCACATACCGGCTTCTTTAAAACAGGCAGAGCTGATCCGTCTCGGGCAGCCCGTTCAGGCAGCCGGCTTCCGCAAGCGCCTTTATCACTGCGGAGTTGGCGCCGGTGCGGGCCTGAAAATTTTCTATGGAGGTTTACTCGCCGCCCTTTGCGCCTTCAGCTATGCCTATGGCGGCGTTGGCTCCCACGCCCGCCACCGATGAGAAGGGCGGCCGTATCTTGCCGTCTTCTATTATGAACTGGCTGGCCTTGGATTTATACAGGTCCACAGGCAGCAGCTCTATGCCGCGCTTGTTCATTTCAAAGACCACCTCCAGTATTGTCAGCAGGTCTTCTTCCTTTTTATCCGCATCGTTGCCTTTTTTCTTTATGGCGTTTATGTTGGCAAGCACCTTCTGGGCGCCGCCCTCCGCCTGGGCTATGTCAAAGGCGTCCGCTCGGACGGTATAGTAAACGGAATAGAAGGCGAGGGGCATATGCACCTTGTAGTAGGCCACTCGGAAGGCCATCATGACGTAGGCCGCTGCGTGGGCGCGGGGGAACATGTACTTTATCTTTTTGCAGGAGTCTATGAACCACTGAGGCGTATCTATGGAGCGCATATGCTCCTCCATCTCAGGGGTAAGGCCTCTGCCCTTGCGGACGCTCTCCATAGTCTTAAAGGACATGGACGGGTCGCCGCCTCTGAGTATAAGGTAGTTCATTATATCGTCTCGGGTGCATATTACCTGCGACAGTGTCGCGGTGCCGCTCAATACCAGCTCCTGAGCGTTGCCCAGCCATACGTCGGTACCGTGGGAAAGTCCGGAGATCCTGAGTAATTCCTCCATCGTAGTCGGGCGCGTGTCCTTGAGCATCTGCCGCACGAAGGTGGTGCCGAACTCGGGTATTGCTATGCTGCCCACGTCGCAGTCCAGCTCGTCCAGCGTCACGCCCAGAGGCTCGCTGGTGCGGAATATCTTCATGGTTTCAGGGTCGTCAAGGGGTATTGTCTGGGGGTCCAAGCCGGTAATATCCTTCAGCATTCTAAGCACCGTCGGATCATCGTGGCCCAGTATATCCAGCTTTACCAGCCTGTCGTCCATGGCGTGAAAGTCGAAGTGGGTGGTTATGGTATCGCCCTCGCTGCGGTCCGCCGGGTACTGCACCGGGGTGAACTCCATTATATCGTTTTCCTTTGGCACTATGACTATGCCGCCGGGATGCTGGCCGGTAGTCTTCTTAACTCCCGTACAGCCCTGCACCATGCGGTCCATCTCGTCCTTGCTGGCGTTTATGCCGTTTGCCTCACAGTAGGAGCGGACGTAGCCGTAGGCTATCTTGTCCTTTACGCCGGATATGGTGCCGGCCCGGAAGGCGTGGCCCTCCCCGAACATCACCTCAACGTACTTATGCGCTACAGGCTGATAATCCCCTGAGAAGTTAAGGTCTATATCCGGGGTCTTGTCGCCCTTGAAGCCCAGAAACACCTCGAAGGGTATCTCATAGCCGAGCTTTTTGTATTTTGTGCCGCAGACGGGGCAGTCCTTATCCGGCATGTCCACGCCGCAGGCATACTTGGTACGGTCTATGTCGAAGTCGCTGTGCCGGCAGTTGGGGCAGACATAGTGGGGCTGCAATGCGTTTACCTCGGTTATGCCCGCCATGTTGGCCACGAAGGAAGAGCCTACTGAGCCTCGGGAACCGACGAGATACCCGTCGCTGTTTGACTTGTGTACAAGGCGCTGTGCCATAAGGTACAGCGAGGAATAGCCGTTGCCTATGATGGAATTCAGTTCCTTATCAAGGCGCTTCTGCACCACCTCCGGCAATTCGTCCCCGTATATCTCGTGAGCCTTCTTCAGCGCCATATTCCTCAGCTCGTCGTTTGCGCCGGGGAACGTGGGGGCATAGGTACCCTTTTCTGACAGGAATGCCTTCATTCTCTCGCAGCTGTCGGCTATCATGTTGGGGTTGGTTATTACTACCTCCCTCGCCTTTTCCTCGCCCAGATAGGAGAATTCCTCCAGCATCTCATCCGTGGTCTTGAAGTATAGGGGGGCCTGCTGCTCCGCGTCGTCAAAGCCTCTTGCGTGCATTATTATGCTGCGGAAAAGCGCGTCGTCCGGCTCAAGAAAGTGTACGTCCCCCGTGGCCACCACAGGCTTGCCCATCTTGTCGCCCAGGGCTACTATCCTGCGGTTGAGATCGCGAAGCCCTTCCTCCGTGTCCACTGTGCCGTTTCGCATAAGGAAGGCGTTGTTGCCTATGGGCTGTATCTCGAGATAGTCGTACATGTCCGCTATGGACATGAGCTTTTCCTCGCTCTCCCCCCTGAGCACCGCCCGGAACAGCTCTCCTGCCTCGCAGGCGGAGCCTATTATAAGGCCCTCGCGGTGCATATTGAGAAGGCTTCTGGGTATCTGCGGTACCTTGCGCAGGTGCTCGAGGTGAGCATATGACACGAGGCGGTAAAGGTTCATAAGGCCCTCGTGGTTCCTGGCCATTATGATTATATGGTAGGTGAGCCTGCGGCCCTTTCCCTTTTCCTTGGGAACCGCGTCTATGAGCGGCAGCTTTTCTATGTCCTTTGCGGTCATCTCGGACAGTACGGCGTTCATTATCTTTGCCGCAGTCCTCGCCCTTTCCATAGCTCTGCCGCCGCAATGCTCCACGCCCAGCGCCTCCGCCGCAGTCCTCATATCCGTCTGCTTGCTTTCCCTGTGCAGGTAATGAAACAGCATGGAGGTGCTTACGCAGTGCGCGTCCAGCTCCATATCAAAGCGCAGGCCGTGCTGCCTGAGGTTGTTCAGCTCCAGCGGGTCGTGTATCACCTTCACTCCATCGCCTATAAAGTCATACAGCTGCTTCAGCCCGTCCTTCAGGCTCACGCCGCCGTTTATCATTTCGCGTGTAAGCCCTGTCTCCTGAGCCATGGCATCGGTCAGCGCCGCGCCGCTGTTGACTATTATGGATAAGCCTTCCTTTTCGCCGCTCTCGTCAAAGCGCAGCGCGGCTATCTCGAATACGTCGTCCTCCTTTACGCCGGGATATGCTACCACTCCTATCGCCACGTATTGCTCCGGCCGCTTTATAAGCTCGCTGTCGGGCATGAGGTATCCCTCGACGCCCAGCAGTATTTTTATGTCCTTGCCGTCCTTTTTCAGCTTGTCTGCCTGTGCCACCGCATCCGGGAAGGCGTGTACCACGCCGTGATCCGTTATTGCTATTGCCTTATGGCCCCAGCGGGCTGCGGTCTTTATGGCTTCCTTAACGTCTGTCAGGCCGTCCATGCTGGACATCTTGGTATGAAGATGCAGCTCTACGCGCTTCTCCTCGGACTTGTCCGTGCGAACCGCTCTTGGCTCCCAGCCCACGTCCCGCGGGAATACGCACATTCGCCTGAGCCACTGATCCATCATATACTTTCCGGCGACGATAAGTATATCCTTCTTTTTCTGTATGCCGGCTATGGTATCGACGATGCCATTCTCGCCCTCCTCGAGAAACATCTTGCAGGGAATCGTGTTTGTATGGTCGCTTATGGCAAATGTCAGTATAGTCCTGCCGTTTTTCTGCTTTGTAGTCTCCAGGGTTAGTATCTCGCCCTTTATTGTGACGTAGCACATAGTCTCGTCCACGTCGCGCTGCTGGATTATGGCGGTCTTTTTTATGGGCTTGCCATATATCACATCCGCCCTGTCGGGGAGTGCCTTTTTCTTGGCCTCCGCAGCCTTTTTAGGCTGCCAGGAGGGCCGTTCCTCTTCCTTGGGCAGCGTCAGCTCCATGGTATCGTCCGCTGTAAGCTCTATGTCAGTCTCTATGCCGTACCGATCGAGGTAATATGACTTTACCGTTTCCCTATGTCTCGGATCCGAGACCAGCTCGAACACCTGCCCGGGTATCTTTACCTTGATCGTGCCGCTCTCATAATCCCAGACGGAGCTGTGTATCGCGGGGCGGCATACCGGAAGTATGTCGCACCATGTCTTTTTGAGTATGTTCAGCGTATCCTCGTCGCAGGCGGACAGCAGCGCCGAAAGCCCGCCGCACCTGATTATTACCTTTGTGCGGCAGCCCGGCATGAGGGCGCAAAGCTCCCTCTCAAGACAGGCTATGTTTTCGGCGCTGGTTATATGGCCGCACCGCACGGTAACGGTCAGCAGATTTTCACGCTTGTTCAGTCCGGCATCTGTTATCTCGCCGTCTCCAAGGCCGTATTTTTCAAATATAGTCAAAAGCTTCTGTTCCATAGTCTATTCCATCATGGCCTTCGCCTCGGCTATCAGCTCGTCTACGGCGGCCTCCAGAGGAACTGTCCTGAAGAGCTTGCCGCCCTTGAACAGGGCGCAGCCGCCCTTGCCGAAGGCCACGCCTATATCGGCTTCAGCCGCTTCTCCGGGGCCGTTTACAATACAGCCCATCACGGCTACTTTAAGGTACTTTCCCTTGGGTATCAGGCTGGAAAGCTCATGCTCCACCCTGTTGGCGGCGCTGAGAAGATCGGTGCAAGTTCTGCCGCAGGTTGGGCAGCTGACTATTTCCACTCCTTCTTTTCTGAGGCCCATGGCCTTCAGTATCTCCTTCGCTGCGTAAACCTCCTGTACAGGGTCACCGGTCATGGATACGCGCATGGTATCCCCTATGCCGTCCACAAGAAGGGCGCCCATGGCGGCCGCAGCCTTTACAAGGGCCATTTCACCGCCGCCAGCTTCCGTAACACCTATATGCAGGGGGTAATCGCACTCCCTGCTCATAAGCCTGTAAGCCTCAATTGTATTCGGCACGTTGGAGGATTTAATAGATATGACCATGTCATAATAGCTCTGTTTTTCCAGCATGCGGACGTGCTTCAGCGCGCTCTCAACCAGCGCTTCCGGCTTTGGGCCTCCGTACTTTCGTAGAAGCTCCTTTTCCGCAGAGCCGCCGTTTACCCCTATGCGCATGGGAACATGATGGGCCTTGGCGCAATCCACCAGCCTTTTTACGTTTTCCTCTCCGCCTATGTTGCCGGGATTGAAGCGCAGCTTGTCCACGCCGTTTTCCATGGCGGCTATGGCGAGCCTCCAATCAAAATGTATATCCGCGACGAGTGGTATGTGTATCCTGCTCTTTATCTCGGGTATTGCCTTTGCACATGTCTCATTGTACACGGAAGAGCGGACTATCTCGCAGCCCGCCTCCTCAAGGGCCAATATCTGATCGGCGGTGGCTATCGCGTCCGCCGTGTCTGTATTGGTCATAGACTGTATGGTGACGGGGGCGCCGCCGCCTATCTGCACCGCCCCTGCCATAACTTTTCTTGTTTTTTTCATCCTTCCCCCACAAATCGGTCTGCCGCTATGCGGCTAAAACAGCTTTCTTACGTCCATTACCGTAAGCAGTATCATAAGGCTGAAGAGCAGCACCAGCCCCGCCATATGTATCATTCCCTCCTTCTCGGGAGGTATGGGCTTGCCGCGAACCGCCTCTATGACCATGAACAAAAACCTTCCCCCGTCCAGCGCCGGAATGGGCAGTATGTTCATTATGCCAAGGTTGATGCTGATAAGCACTCCGAGACGCAGCACCACCTCAAAGCCGGCCCTCACCGCCTGACCTATTATGCTTATGGTTCCCACCGGCCCGGCGACGTCGTCCGAGGTAACGCTTCCTGTGAACAGGCCGCCCAGCACCTTGAACATCTCTTTTACAATATAGCAGGTGTAACGTACCGAATTTGTCGCAGCCTCAAGCAGGCCGTAGCGCAGCCTTTCGGGGGAGATGTATATGCCCAGCCTGTTGCTGCCGCTTTCGGGATCGTATATGTCGTGGGCAGTAAGAGTCACGTCCATGCCGTCACGTCGTACGGTAACCTCTATTCTCGCAGGATCAGCCTGCTGTATGTAATCCGTGCATTCCGCATAGTAGGTTATGCTTTTGCCGTCTATCTCGGTTATGATATCGCCTACCTGTATGCCCGCGGCCTCCGCCGGGGTGTTCTCTGCGGTAAAGTCGTTTATCATCGGCATATACTCGCCGTAGGTCATAAGTATGATCACGGCCAGCACCACTGCCAGAAGTATATTCATAAACGGGCCGGCCAGCACCACTATCATGCGCTTCCATACCGGCTGCGCATTGAAGCACTCGGGATCGGATACACCTTCATCCTCACCGTGAAAGGCACATAGGCCGCCTATGGGCAGCGCCCGGATCGCGAAGCGGGTACCGTTTTTCTCCTTGCTGCACACCACAGGACCCATTCCTATGGCGAACTCGTCTATTCTGAAGCCAAGCTTTTTGCCCGCGTAAAAATGCCCAAGTTCGTGTACGAATACCAGCACCGTAAGCACCAGCAGCGCGCCAACAATTGACAACAGCGTCATTTATGCGTTTCCTTTCTCAAATGCAAGCTTCCTCGCCTGCCTGTCTATTTTTATTATGTCCTCAAGGGAGAGTATATTCCCCTGTCTCTTATACACATCTGACGCTGCCGACGATAAGGC
>ENA-OYVV01000117-OYVV01000117.1-human-gut-metagenome-genome-assembly--contig:-NODE-117-length-41135-cov-36.793987_pt1 | contig 41135 bp, 33 predicted proteins | sample MGYA00244164_ERZ653385 | MGnify/ENA primary metagenome ERZ653385 (study PRJEB26926, sample SAMN06165153) | human gut metagenome | biome: ENVO:00009003; feature: ENVO:2100002; material: ENVO:00002003... | reverse complement strand
AAACCTTGATTTTCCAGTGTTTTCAAAAGTATCGTTATCTAACGTCAGCTTTTGAACGCCCCGAAGTGCAGCGGCTGTTGGACGATGCAAAAACGGGTCGCATCAATACCATTGTGGTAAAAGACCTCTCCCGCTTCGGAAGAAACTATATCATGGTCGGACAGTATCTCGATTACATATTTCCCGCCTACGGCATACGCTTTATAGCCATAAGCGACAACGTTGACACAGCGGACAGGAACAGCACGGGTATGGACATGATGCCGATCATGAACGTGTTTAACGAATGGCATTCGGCAAATACCTCGAAGAAAATTCGCGCGGTATTGGAAGCAAGTCAGAAAGCAGGCAAATACACTTCGGGTTATTATCCTTACGGGTATCTTGTCGGCGGCGATGATAACCGCACGGCGATCATTGACGAACCTGCGGCGGAAGTCGTCAGGCGAATCTTTCAGATGCGAATCGAAGGAGCCTCGCCCTATCGCATTGCACGGGCGCTCTCCGACGAATGTATTCCGAATCCTACGCTGTACCGGACGAAGAAAGACGGCGGCAAAATCAATCGGCAGATACAGCCGTGGTGGAGCCATAAAACCATTCGGGATATGCTTGCCGATCCGACATACAAAGGCTGTACGGTGCAGCACAGGCGTTCCACGGTTTCCTATAAAAACCACCGCACCTATTGGCGGCCGCAGGAAGAATGGATCGTCAAAGAAAATGCCCACGAGCCTATCGTGAGCAACGAGGTTTGGGATAAGGCACAGGAAGTCACAAAATCCGTCAGCAGGACAAAGTACACGAAAAAGGGCGTTTCGCATCCTCTGTCCGGATTTCTCTTCTGCGCGGATTGCGGACAGAAGATGAGAATATCCTACTCAAAGACAAAGTTAAAGAGCGGAAAGGAATACAACTGCGAATGCTATATCTGTCGTACCTTTGCAAACCTCGGCAAAAACTACTGCACAACGCACGCAATACAACGGGCAGATCTCGAAGCTCTTGTACTTGCGGACATACGTTCGAAACTTAATTTTGTTTTAGAGGACGAAGCGGCGGCGAGGGAAGAGTTCTTGAAAGGCAGGGCAAAGCGGACGGCTGCGGCAAGAGCTGCCGACAACAAACAGCTCAAAGCCAAACGCAAACGCATGGAAGAATTGGATGCTCTGATTCAATCCGCGTTTGAAGATAAAGTCTTGAAGAAAATGCCCGAAAATCTCTGCAATTCCCTTTGCGAAAAATATCAGGCGGAGCAGGAAACACTGAAAGCCGAGATAAGCGCATTGGAGAAGAAATTACAGGAAGAGAGCAAGGACGCGGCCGACGTCGAAGAGTATATCCGACGCATCAAACTGTACGGCAGTTGCCCCGAACTGACGCGGGAAATGTGCCTGCAACTGATTGAATTTATTACAATCGACGCAAAGACGGAACGCAATAATCGCTGGCACTCCCCCGCACCGCGTAACATTCATATCTATTACAAACTGATAGATAAAGAACACGCAATCCTAAACAAAAACTAATTTTACATTCCTTTTTGTACGCGATATAAGTTGTCGGTTATGTAAGCTTTGTCTTTTTCGGAAAGCTCGATGCGCACTGTAACAACTGCATAGCCCTGAGCGTCGACCGTGATATAATATCCGTCTGCGCTGCCGCCTTCCGCAACTCTCACCGTGTATGCGGCTCCTTCGAGGACTTTGCCCATCTGAGTGAGGGTATAGCCGTCTGAGGAAACCTCGTCTGCAAGCACTATCGGATCAACGAAATACGTTATAGGTGAAGCAGAAAGATTCATTACTCTGAAAGTAAGATTGTATATGCCTCTGCATTCTTTGTCGTCGCCGAGTTCTATTTTGGTTTTGAAGAATTCTGCACGTAGATGTAAGCTTCGGATTCGATCGCGGAGACAGCGTTTATAAGGCCCGCGCCCTGCTGACGTACAGGGTAATAATTGCCGTTGAGATCGGTAAGGATGTCCGCTGTGCTCATTACGCGCTGATATACGGCGTTATAAATTTCTTCATCCGTAAGTGAAGGGTAATTTGCTTGGATGCTTTGTTTTACAAGCGCAAGAATGCCCGCTACATAGGGAGAAGCCATACTTGTTCCGCTTGCGTAAGCATATCCGCCGTTCGTATAGGCAGAGTATACCGATCCGCCGATCCCCGTGATTTCGGGCTTAATTTGCAGCTCGGGAGTGGGACCCCATGACGAGAACGTGCTCATAGAAGGAGTGCTTTTTATAAACTCTTCGGAAAAAGTAACTGTTTTCTGATTTATAAGGGCTTCGCCTGCTTCCTTAGATACGTAAACACAGGCTATTTTCATGTTCTCGGGAGCAACTACCATATTGATACCGTATCCTGTGACGTTATCGTAAATGATAATGCCTGCGGCGCCCGCGTTGTAAGCGGCAAGTTCTTTTTCTTCAAAGCTCAGACCTCCGCCTCTTTGAGTGATCACGATTTTGCCTTTCACGTCTGTATTCTCATAAGCGTCGGCTGAACCGTAGTTTTCGATATTGACGAGTTCGTATGTTCCCGCATTGATGAAATCGAAAATGTTATATGTCGTTTCCGTTAAAGAGTTATATGCGCTTATGTATGTGAAGGAAAGCTCATCGGATTTAAGATAGGTTTCCTCTATAATGTGGCTGTTCGCGCTGGCTACGGAAATAACTCCTTCGTATGTGGAAGGGGATGAAACAATACCGTAATCGGGGTTTTCGGTAACAGGAAAGTCGCCTGCATTCGAACCCATGGCGGTATTGTAACTATTGCCGGCAGAAGCTGCAACAAGAATATTAGCGTCCTCGATAGCCTGATATATCTGATTGGTGAGTTCGTCTGCGGCGTATGAGAGTCCGTCAACGCTTCCCAGGCTGAGATTTATAACGTCGGCGTCAATGATAACGGCATCGCATAGAGTGGCAAGTATCGTAGATGTTGTAGCGCTGCTTGCGGAATCGGAAAATACTTTCATTGCCGCGATCTGAGCGTTGGGAGCTACTCCGCGGAATGTGGGGGAATTGCCTGCAGTTATATCCGCAACATGCGTCCCGTGATATCCGTTGCTTGCCGTTTTAGGCATAACATCGGTATCGTTGTTTGCATAGTCGTATGCAAACGGGATTTTCGCGTTGATGTAAACGCTGTCTGCTGTAAGCGGATCTTTTTTTGCGTTTGTAGCCAACGAATTAGCGCATGTCGACGCTATAAATGTGTCGATGGTGTCTTTGTTAAGAGCGGGGCAGGAGGGATCGGTCAGAAACGCCTCGTGGGTATAATCAAGGCCGGTATAGATTATTGCTATGAGCATTCCCTCTCCGTCAAATTCCATGGTGTTGTTGAAATTTGATACATTATAGATCGTTTCGGTTTCCGGAGCGTCATCAGTATATATCGTCATATCCGGAATGCTGTAAGTTTCTGAGAAGGCAATGTCCTATATCCCGTTTATTTCAAGTAACGAATCCACATCACAGAATCTCATGTTTACTGCTATTCCGTTGAGCAGGGAAGTGTACGTGAATTCCAGAGTGATCTCCACGCCTGATGCTTCAATTTTTTTAATGAGTTTGTTCTGAGTCTTTTCAAGTTCGGCGGATATGGCCGAGCCTTCGGATGAAAGTATGAATTCGTTCAAAGAATCATAATATTTGTAAGCGTAGTCAAACCACCTTTCAATGAGCGATTGACCTTCCGTTTCTATTATAACGCTGACTTCGGTGCTTTCATCAAAATGCCCGTCGTTGACAGCCGTCATAACAGAACGGTATATTTCGGCTTCTTCAGTGAAATCCTCGGTATAGTCGGTTTCGTCGGATTTATAAAGCAAGCTTTCTTCTTTAAGAGTGTTTTCTGCTATTCTGTCAGTATTTATTTCCGTTGCGCAGGCTCTTAATACAAATACAACAAGATTAATCAGTGCAAATATATATAAAGTGTTTTTTTTATAAATGTCTCCTGATTGATTTTTGGTTTTGAAAATGGTGCTGAGCGCAGTCGTTATAAGCCCGGACTTCCTCGAGTTTTTACCTTTCCTTATTCCATAACGCACATAAAACCTGCATCGCTTCGAGAATGCGTATAAGTTCATCGTCACTGAAAATCGATTGCAGATGAGTGGCGGATTCGTCTATGCACATGTTGTCGAAATCTGATACGGTTTGCCTGCCGAGAGGCGTGATTTCTATGTATTTTTTTCTTCTGTCTCCGGTATCTTTCGTTTCCGACACGAAACCGCCTTCTATCAACGTGCGCAGCGGCTTGGATATATTGTTGACCATTATGGAACATTGAGCCGCAAGACGTGCTACAGTAATAGGTCTGTCAAGCTTGAATAACGTGCAAAGCACATGCCCTTCACTGAACTTCATCGACGAAAGCACACAGCCTTTATCGATAACGTTTCTGTGGATGGGCGTAAGAGCTTTACTTTCCGCGCTGTTTAGTAAATCTACTGTTTTGCTGAATTCTACAAAAAAACTGCGATCCATATTACCTCCTTTTTTAGTATTTAAAACCGCAACGATTATGTTTTACCCGATCGGACTGTCAGGGTATATTATTTAAATATTTGAACACCGCTTTCTCGGGGGTATATAGTCATAAAATATGAATATCGTTACGGTATTTATACATTATAACTATATCATGCCTTTTCGGATTTGTCAAGATAAAATTCAAGATATTTTTTTAAACTTTACTTCTTTATCATAACAAATAATTCCGTGTTTTTTAAGAAAGCTTGAATTTGCGTTTTAAATACTCCTTTTCGGTTTGTGTTCGTCAGTAATTATATACTATAAAAGCCGTACTTCAAAGCTTATATCCGTAATTATATTCAAATTGTTTATTATAAATAAAACGATGATCATTTTCGTGTAAACGGAGCGGATATGATCTAAGGAGGGGCGGATCTTGACATAAAAACAGGTCGCAACGGTGCATGCAACAAAAAAATGCTGTTGATTAATTATGTCACAGGGCGAAAATTTCTGTATTTTCATATCGGAAAGCGTTTAGTCTGAAAAATTTTGCTGAAAACAGTTGTATTTATAGATTTTATATGATAATATGGTAGCAAGGCAGAGCGTGTTGTTTTGTCTGCTGCCGATAAAACCGTGACGTGATAAACTCCCGATTTTTAAGTAAAAGAATTGTATTATCGGACAATATAACAGAATAACGGGTTGAACGACATGTCGGGTAGATGAATGTCCCGACTGAATTGACGAGGAAAGAGTGGGGATTCCGACAGCGGGATTTTTCTGGTCGGAAGAAAAATATTCGTTCCCTGAATTCCGGTCAAATCATGATAGACCGGTCTTCTTCCTATAGCCTCCGCGGCTATATGCCGCGGAGGCTTTTGTTTCGGGTAAATGTTATTTCGGGAGTGAAAAATCGAAAATGCATGTTTATTTTTGAAAGGATACCGCAGACGTATAGTGAAACGGTTAATACAAGGAATATATTTTTTTATGTTGACGGGTATTTTCCTGTCGATACAAGAAAGAGCGGAAGAAGAAAAAGAAAGAACGGATCAGGATAATTGAGAATAAAAAATCAGAGTGATATTTCGAGCATAAAACATTGATATTTCTAAGGTAATATTTCGAGCATAAATACATTGAATTTCAGAGTGATATTTCGAGTCGGCAGATATAGTGTGATGCAGATAAAAAAAATCCGGACCGATCGGTTGAAGCCGAAAGGTCCGGATCATTTGATTTGGTGGAGAAGTGATAACGTAAAACGAATTTATTTATGTAACAGACAGTCTTTATTTGTAATTTTTTCTTTTACTACAAGAACGGTATCGCTAATCGAAAAATTAGTAGTATCTACGACATTTTTCTCGTATATTCCAAGATTGCAAAATTGTTCCCACATCGTTTGTACTAATTCGATATTTGTATCTTTATCTAATTTTGAGCGTTCAATCGCCCGTTTCATTGTCTCCTCTTTGTTAGTTCTTAAAATAATGTAGTTTACTTCATATCCCTCTTGAACAATATTTAGCCATGGTGCCAGAAACCACGGGCCGATAATGCCATCTACAATTACATCATATCCACCGCGGGCAAAACGCTTTGCGGCTTCCAAAAAGGACTCAATCACTACCAAGTTTTGGGCATTAGATTGTGGCAAATGTGGGGCAATGGCATTTTTGCTAAGATAATGATAAAAATCATCTGTATGCATATGCACAGACTTTTCCATGTCAGATTCTTTCGCAATGATAGAAGATATTGTAGTTTTTCCTGTTCCTGGCGCACCTGTAATCACAAGAATTCTTCCTTGTTCCATTCGCATTAAGCCTCCATACTTCCCGATTACTCTTTCCATTATTTTTCATAGACTATTATTAAACAGGGCAAATAAGTATTTTACTCATATCTATCCATTTTTTTGTTGGCCGATACAATCAGCATCATGGGACGGCGCATTTCATCCTGCATCCCCGGAATATCCATCATGTTTTCCGGCGGCTGTGGCTCCACAATCTGATTTATTATAAAACCATTTGAAAGCAGTGTATTTAGATATGTGGTCAGTGTTCTATGATATTTTGTAACCTTTTCTCCCAAAAACACAGCTGTCCGTTTGCCCTCATAATAATAATTATCCACCGGAAAATGCAGTATTTCTCCTTTTTCGTTATAATGCCAGTCTTGTGTTCCATAGGCAGTAAAAACAGGATGTTCAACCGTAAAAACTAGCTTACCACCATACTTCAGTATTCTATATATCTTTTTTACTAAAATCTCATAATCTGCTACATAGTGAAATGCAAGTGAACTTAATATTACATCAAAACTCTCCTCTGGGAATTCCACATCTTCCATAGCACAGCATTTATATTCAACCTGTGGAAAATGTGTTTTTTCTTTGGCTACCTCGAGCATTTTATGAGAAATATCAACACCTACAACAGAAGAAGCACCGTGTTCCATCGCATAAATACAGTGCCATCCATAGCCGCATCCTAAATCAAGCACACGCTTATCTTTAAAATCCGGCAGCAGCTTTTTCAATGTTTCCCATTCTCCTGCACCGGCTAGTCCCTGCTGTGAGCGACTCATTTGACTGTATTTTTGAAAAAATATATTATCGTCATATTTGTTTTCTTTCATCTGAATTCCCCTCGTTTAAAAAGTTATTTATCTCCGTTGCAATTTTTTTCACTTCTTTATAAAGCTTCTCGGTCATATCGTAGCATTCAAAAAGTGAAAGACCGAGTACTTCAAAAATATGATTAACCCTTTTGGCATATTTTTCAGGTTTATATTCAAAAGTTTCAAGCAGTTTTATAGCTTTCTTTTCGTTATATAAGTCTGAGCTGCTTCTTTCATAACCTCATTTGCAAATACAACCTTAATCCCGGGTCGTTCAAAGCCTACATCCATGCCACCGGCTCTGGTAAACAGGGAAACGGCTATAAGTTTTTTACTTATTTCAGACTTCTCCTCATCGTGGATTTTAAATATTAAGCAATGCTCTTTTGAGTCCAAATAAATATCAAACTTTGTTTTTCCTTTTTCGACCCCTAAATTGGAGATTACCGACTTCGGCAAGCGAACTCGCATGTCCTGCTGCAAAAGAAAGGTGTCTAAGTATATTCTCTCATCCATATCCCATTCTCCTTCTAGTGATGGACTAATTTTACCCTATTTTTAGTCTAACGTCAATCAGTTTGCTTCTCTGGACAGTATAATAATATCAAGTGTTATTTGACAGAATGATTGCAACAATTATTTATAAAAACAAGTCCCGTAGATACGAAACTTGTTATTTTGTTGCATAAACTTTGTCACTTAACAATGAAAATTCTAAAATTTTATTTATTTTTTTATAAAATTCATCAAAAAACCTATCGTCCCGTAGCAATATCTATCGTTCCGTTGATAGACCTTTCGTTCCGTAGTTATTATATATAAGGAAAATAGCCCTGCGAAAGTGCGGTTAAACACTCCTACAAGGCTCTGATATTTTCTTACGGAAAGGAAAGAACTCCTTTTATGCAAAGAAAAAAGGTTCAATACTTTTGTATCAAACCTTTGCTTTTCTTATGGTGGAACGATAGTAACGTAAAACGAATTTTATTCAATGCGCTTTTTGAATTTGCAGTTTGGAAAATTAGAACAACCATAAAACTGCCCATATTTCCCATTGCGCAACACAAGTTTTCCACCACATCTTGGGCAAATTCCTTGTTGTATTTGTTGTTGTATTTTATAAATATTTTCTATATGCTCATTTTTTGTTATGGTCGCATTGTTTTTTAACTCTAAAAGTTTATTATAATAATATTCCATTTTATCAATAGATAAAGTTATATTGGTTGTTTGATTTTTAATTGTAGGTAATTCATATATTGAATAGACATTGTTAGACACTATATTTGTTATGTCAGCGTGCGATAAAAAAACAACCACATTTATAAACACATTTTTAACTTTTAAGTAATTTGATAAATGATATATATGAGTAGCATTTTGTTTGATGGGATTATAGAATTTGTTTTTTTCATTTCCATACGCTAAAACTTGCGTCCATTCACGTTGATCTTCTTGCCCATAAATATTGCCAGTATAATTTTTTGTTTCAATTACCCATATCCCGAATTTATTGATAAAAATATGGTCTATTTGACACGATTGACCATTTTCATTTTGAAACAATAAATCGTTTATTACATATTGTTCGCCACTAATAGTATCACCTAATATTTTGGCAACACGATTTTCACCACGTTCCCCCTTTGACTCGGGAGAATATGTTTTTTTGCCAATAATAATGGCTATAACTATAATCGTAATTACAATTGCAATAACCGCAAAAATCATTGAAAAGACTCCTAAATCAGTTGCAAATATTATAGCACTTAATAAATCAAAAGTCAAATTGTGTAGATTTTAGTCGATTAGATATTTTATGGCACCATGGCGGGTGCTTGAATAAACGAGCGGCTCGGCTGCGCCTCGCCGTTCAAGCACCCGCCATATGGGCAGACGGAATAAGGCGAAACTCAAAGCGCACGGGAACGGGCGTTCGCCGCTGAACCGCTTGGCGATCCGCCCTTATCTCCCGTGCGACTGTATTTGAGTTGTAACGCTAATGTATACCGTCGGTATCCGTATATCGACGGTTTTTCGCTTTTTGTATACTTTCAGTATCGGGAAGTGTCGGTTTTACTACGGAAAGTATACTTTCACCTACTCACGCTCAAAGCGAAAAACGGTGTATAATTTCAAGTGTCGAAACGGAAAAGTAAGCCTCTAAGCAGAACTTCTGCAAAATTTTCCACTTAGCCCCTTGCTTTTTGCCGTTTTCGAGCCTAAATAGTGAGGGGTATTTTTCTGCCTCTCAAAAAATCAAGTACGAGGAGGTGATAAACGTGCTGAAAACAGAACTCGAGGTCGTTACTGTCGGCGCGCCGGATGTAGCGGCGTTATCGGAAAACGAACAGCGGATATTTTTTGAAACGATAGCGGCAAGGGTTTTGGAATTGGCAAAAGAACGGAACAGGAACGAAACCGAAATGTAACGGATTAAATGACATCGTATCGGAGCGCAACGCACTGCGCCGCTCCGTCAAATAGATAAACGAACAAAAATTACGGACAAACGAAAATCGAATAAGCCGAAGGCAGGCGTTTAAGATCTCCGAGAAGTGACGGGGACGCGCCGTAAAGCAAAGGGCAAAGTATGAAACGATAACGATCTGTTTTATATTTTGCCCTTTTTCTATCTCAAAAACCAAAACAAAAGGAGAACCAACCATGCCATACAAAGCAAGCAAAATTTACTATGACGGCAGTCATTATATCGCCGTCCCGAAAGAAAACTTTCCGAGCCGTAAATGCGGAAAAGCGGCGAGGAAAAGTGATACGCAAACAGACAGCGTAAAAGCCAAATTTGAAACGGCATACGCGGAAAGTCAAGCATTGCCTAAACGCGAACGCAAACAGTATATCGCGGAGAAACTGCAAGACGATTTCGCCACCGCCGAAGAGACAGAAGAATATGCGCGCAGACAGACGGAACGCAAGAGGAACAACGCCTGCAAGCGTTATACGAGGCTTTGGCGCAAAGTGTATCTGCAAAGCAAATGGGACTACTTCGTGACCTTTACCTATGACAACGACAAGCACACGGAAGAGTCCTTTCGGCAAAGCCTACGCAACACTTTGAAACACCTTGTAAGTCGTAAAGGCTGGAAGTATATCGGTGTGTGGGAGCGTTCCGCAAGCGAGCGGTTGCACTTCCACGGGATATTCTATATCCCCGAAAACGCTATGGTGGGAGAACTGAAACAAGTCAGCGATTACAGCACCAAACAACACCGAATGCAGACGACATACCAAAACACGCACTTTTTGCGGTACTTCGGCAGAAACGATTTCAAGGAGATAGACAAAAACGATGTCGTGCAATCCGTCCGCTATCTGCTCAAATACATAGAAAAGAGCGACGAGCGGCTTGTATACGGCGGAGATCTGCCGACCTATTTCAAGTCGGACATCACGGACGAGGACATCGTTTGCCCCACGGGTATAGACGGCAAGAAAATGTTGCTGTATGACGATTTCAACTGTTGGGAAGACGGCTGCCTTGTCGGCAAAGTCTGTCCCGAAACAATTTCACGGCTGCCGAAGTGCAACTGAATCATTTTGTCTTTCGGTTTGCGGAGCGTAAACGAAACCGCCCTTTTTCGCAAGGGTAAAGTGCATTGCCGGCGCAACCCTTGCAAAAAAGGAGTGAGCGGCACAAGCAGATGACTTTACAACGCGGCTTCGTTTGTCCGCCCCTTGTCGAAAGACAAAAAACATTTTCAAAGGAGAAAAACATGATAAAAACAGCAGTCATTTATGCCCGATACAGTTCGGACAGTCAGACGGAACAAAGCATTGACGGACAACTGCGCGTGTGTGAAGAATACGCACAGAAAAACGACATTCTCGTCCTCGACACCTACATAGACCGTGCGATGACGGGGACGAACGACAACCGTCCCGATTTTCAACGCATGATCAGGGACAGCGCAAAGAGGACTTTCGGCTATGTGCTCGTTTACAAATTCGACAGATTCTCGCGAAACAAGTACGAAACGGCGATACACAAGAAAGCCTTGAAAGACAACGGCGTTAAAGTCGTATCGGCGACAGAGTTCGTGCCCGACACGCCCGAAGGCATCATCTTTGAAAGTATGCTGGAAGGCTATGCGGAATATTACAGCGCGGAACTCTCTCAAAAGATACGGCGCGGCAACAACGAAAGCCGCAGGAAAGGCAACCTGACGGGCGGCAAGATACCGTACGGCTACAAGAATGTGAACAAGAAAGCCGTGATCGTCCCCGAAGAAGCGGACATCGTGCGCTACATTTACGAGCGGTATTCAATCGGCGTGTATGTTAAAGACATCATCGCGGAGTTGAACGGCAAAGGTTTGTTGCATAAGGGCAAACCCTTCGTCGCCAACACGGTTTACGGGATACTCGGGAACGAGAGATATTCGGGCATATACCGCCATAACGGCGAAGTGTTCGACAACATCTATCCGCAGATCGTACCGAAAGAAACCTTTGATAAAGTCCGCGCGAAAGTGAACGCCAACAAGTTCGGCAAACGGAGCGAACACATCACCTACTTGCTGAAAGACAAGATAAAGTGCGGCTATTGCGGTAGATCCGTAATAGGAGATAACGGCACGGCGCATAACGGCGAAAGAAAATACTACTACACATGCCAAGGGCGCAAGAAGAAATTGACGGATTGCCGCAAACAGTCCATACGGAAGGACATACTCGAAAAGATCGTGCTGGAATGCGTCATTGAACAGATACAAAAAGACAATTCCCTTGACTTTATCGTGAACGGCATTATGAAAGAACAGGAACGGCAAGCACAGGCAAACATCGTCCTCAACTTGCTTTTGAAAGAGCGGCGAACTACCGAGAACGCGATAAAGAACATCATGACCGCGATAGAAAACGGCGGAACTACTAATACGGTAATGAACCGCCTGCGTGAACTCGAAAACAGGCAAGCCGAATTGGAACGGCAGATACTCATAGAAAAGAGCAAGACTGCCGTACAGCTTACCGAAAAACAGATACGAGAGTTTTACTGCCAAGCATTGGCGTTGGAACCGAAACTGCTTATAAATTATCTCGTAAAGCAGGTTACGCTCTATGACGGCAAGATAGAAATACAATTCAACGCCCCGATAAACATAAGTCCCGATGACGAAAGCCGTCGGGACTTTTCTTTATGCTCCAAAACCGTCAAACTCTCATTCAGAGTGCCGTTCAGAGCCGACCTTGCAAAGTATGAATTCGAAGTGGAAATTTACCTGTGAAGACAGCAAGTCACGGCTATTTATTCCACGCTCCGCTTGACACGAGCCTCTGCGGCGTACGGTATCAAGGCAAAGAGCCAAGACCAAACGCCCCAAGGGGCTTTTTGTTTGCCATAGGCGAACAGCCTACCGCACGCCTTCCTCATGTCAAGCGGCTTTCGCGGCATAAACCGCCGTTTGCTTAAATAGTCAATACAAATTGTAATTCACTTAAATTAAAAATCATAGTATGGTATCGTCCGTCTTTGAATGTAAATGTTATACTTGATACAAAATCACCGCCAGAATATGGTAATATTGGTCTAGTTAGATTTACTTCGTAATTATATATTTTATTTGGCTTGCCATATCTAGTGTAGTCAAAGAACTCTTTTATAGTTTTGTCCATGACAAAATCAATTTCTTTATCTGTATTGTCTTGTTGTATAGAAAGCAAAGTGTAGTAAAGTGTCATCTCGGTGAATATTTTGATCAACATCCTGCTTACAACATAATTATTTTTTAGTTCATCGACAAAGATTGCTCTTGAAACGAGCGTTGTTGGTCTTGCACCAGAATATAACTTTGCTACTGTTTGAGGGGAAACACCTAAAAACATTGAATTAGTATGCATATCATATTCTAGTGTTGCAATATCTCCACAGAATAATACATCTTGTGATGGAACTTTATTTTTTCTGCTTGGTAGTAAATGATAAGACCGCAAAAGTCTAATTGATTCCAAACTTAAAAACTCTTTTTCAATATTTGTAGAAAAATAATTATTGCACTTGTCACATATTATTCCTTTTGGCAAAATAAGCTCATCATTTCCTAATGATTTAGGAATGATATGCTCTTCACTTTTTGTATTAACGATTTTATCGTCAACCTTTTTACTTGCATTAGAGTAAATTAATTTAGTGTTGCAATAAGGGCAAGAATTGATTTTGAAATCCGTTATTAGTTTTTCCATATATGAATTATACCATAGAACAAAGCAAATGAAAAATAAAAAACCTAAAACGACTTGCACTCAAAGTGGTTCGTTTTAGGTTTCGTGTGGTGGAGATAAGGGGATTCGAACCCCTGGCCTATGCATTGCGAACGCATCGCTCTACCAACTGAGCCATATCCCCGCATATTCTTTATTGCTATTGTCAGGTCTGCAGCCGATAAAAAATTCTGTTTTCCCCGACCGCACTTTATTGTAACGCAATATTTGCAAAAAAGCAAGCGTTTTAAGGCTCAAATACGATTTGTATTTTTTATTTATAGGGTGCGTTGTCGGGCCCGTATATATTTTTCATAATAATAAACGTTTTTTCGGGGAGACTCTGATAAAATGAAATATATTCTCTGTAATATGCATGCATACCGGATAAAGTTCGTCGGCTTTCGCTTGGCCGACATGCCGTAATACGGATATTTATTGCTTAGTTTATGTTCGTAAAGTATTGAGCGCAGATGTGACGGTTTATCGGTCGTTCGGAAAAAAGCGTAAAGGATCATACTGCTTATATTTCTGACAAAAAATGATCGTATGATGCGGGTGCGGACGTAAACGGTTTTTAAATGAGCCGGGTCAGTCGGAGAAAGTATTATAGAGTTCCCAAAGGTTGACTATGCATTGTGCCAAAGCCGATTTTATATTGCCGCCGGTCAAGTCCGAAGCGGTTTCGGAAAGCAGTTCCGCGCATGACGACAGCAAATACCGCACCGAATTTGCCGGCTGAAAATCAAACTTGGACAATTTGCCGATATTTTCTTCGATATCTTCGGCGGTTTCGTTCAGGATATGGGAGGCTTCGGATTTATTGTAATCTCCCTTGTCGAAAAGGATACTGAGATCCAGCATTTCTTCAATGGAGCCTATGAGCGTTTTCATCGAGTTTTCAACAAGATTTTTTTCCGACAGACTGCATTCGGCTTTCGAACGGCATTCAGAGAGCAGGGTTTCGTAAACAGAAGCATTCATACCGTTTGATTTCAGTTTGTCGGTAACGGAGAGAGCTTCTTCTTCCGTTACGTAAAAAGCGGCGATGACTCTGTAATTTTCGTCCGGGATGACAACCCCGGCTCCTCCCATTCTTATTATCACGTCGGAAACGGTACGTGCCGTTTCGGCTGTGGTGTACGCGCCAATCTGTACTGCATAAAAGCTTTTTTCGGGGAAAAGGATCTCACGTTCTTTTACTGCCGCTCCCGAGATAAAGACGGCGACAACAATGATTAAGATAAGTCCTGCTGCCGCTGCCGTATATTTTTTTGCCCGGCCTGACGGCGATCGGTAAGAAACTGAAAAGGTTTTGTTTCTTTTGTTTATGTAGGTATATCCGTTACGGTCATATGTTTTCATAATTAAGAGTATTACGGGAAATCGCGTAATATGAATATCGCCGGTTTTTTCGGGGAAAAAACCGTATGTGCAAAATGCAAAGGCAAATAACAGGATAGTTCGTTTCCGTCGGGCGGAGTATAAGGCGAGGCGAAGTATAAAGCGAGGCAGAGCATAAAGCGAGGCAGAGCATAAAGCGGTTCGGAGCATAAAGCGAGGCGGAGTATAAGGCGGCGGACGGAGGTATAAAGTTCGGTAACGAGAGCTCCGGTGTTAGCGGCAGGCGTATTTAAGGCGGTTGTTCAGAAAAGATAACGTTACCTGAGATGGGGCTGAAAACGTTGTATCCGCGAAACAAATAAAAAAGGAAAGCTGAAGGGAAAATGAAAAAAACAATCAAAAATTTCTGATAAAATACTTGTAATTTAGTTTTCGATATGGTACAATGAAACAAGACAGTATGAGGGGGACTCTCCTTGAGTATAACTATGAGGTGATTCTTATGAAGAAACAAACAATCATTCTTTCGCTGCTATTAATAATAGCTTTGTTATTGGCGGCAGGATGCAGTGTGATACCTGTATATTATGAAGTAAACTTCATGAATTATGACGGTTCTGTATATGCGACGCAAAGCGTAAGGCGTCATCGTGATGCTGCCGATATTATCCTGCCGGACGGGTATGCGATGCTTATAGATGAAAACGGGCAGGCCTTCACGGCTTTTTGTACCTTCAAGGGATGGGGCAGCGATTTGATCGATGTTACCGAGAATATGGATGTTGAGCCCATATTTGAAATATCGGATATATCGTATGACACGTTCGTGGTGATCTTCAAGGATCCTGATGGTCTCACTGTTTCCACGCAGTTTGTAAAGAGGGGTGAAGATGCGGTTGCTCCCGAGCTTACGCCTCCGGAAGGGCAGATAGTTGTGTGGGATAAGCCTTTCACAAATGTTCAGAGCAATCTTGTTGTGAATGCGATGTACGTATTTGAGACTATGGACTACATATTCGACGCCGGTGAAGGAGAGTTTGCGGACGGAAGCAAAACGATAGTGTTCAAAGACGTGTATTATCTTGATCCTGTTGATGAAAGCACGGTAGAGATTCCCGTGCTTGCGGATCATACCTTCAACGGATGGCTTAAGACGGTAGAAGAAGGCGGGAAAGTGCTTCGTTTCACGGCGCAGTATAAGCCTGTCGAATACACGGTAACTTTCTATGACCACAACCGTCAGAACATCATAGCGCAGATAAGCGTGCCTTACGGTTCCTCAGCGCTTGAACTTGCTCCCGAGGCTCCCGAACGCGAAGGCTTTGTGTTTATAGAGTGGGCAGGCGCGGATCTAAGCTTCATTACGGGGAATGTAGAGGTATATGCGGTATATGAAGGCAGAGATGTCGAGTACTCTTTTTACGGCTTCAACGGTGAACTTCTTTATTCTTACACTATACCTTACGGAAGTGCAGTAGTGTATCCCGTTGCTCCGGAAATCGAGAATTATACCTTTGTCGGATGGAAATTCTCCGAGATAGATAAGTCAGGAGAGGTGTGGAAGGTCAGAGCGGACGCCGAATATCTCTACGGAGTATATTATAAGGTAGCCTTTGTGATCAACGGACAGTTGTTCCAGGCGCAGTTTGTCGCTGAAAACGGATGTGCTGTGGATCCCGAAACAATACCCGGCGCCGACTTGGCAATTATCCCTGAAGGTTACAGGATCGTCGGATGGGAAATGGAAGACGTGGACGCTGAAGGCAATGTCATTACTCTTCCTTTCGATTTCAATACTCCCGTTACGAGAAATATGACAGTAAGAGCTATACTGGAACCCATCGAATGATTGTTTAACCGAGATTTATATTACGGCTGTCGTTTGCGACAGCCGTAATTTTGTATTTAAGTAAAAGATCCGGGTTTTATGGCGCGTTGCGTTCAGAGCAGAATGATCGTTACAGAAAAAGCACGGCTCAGAGCGCTTCGGGAAAGGCGCACGATCCCGAGTCCGTCGGGAAAAAGCACGATCCGAGTGCTTCGGAAAAAAGTACGGTCCGAGTGCTTCGGGAAAAGCGCGGTCCGAGTGCTTCGGGAAAAGCGCGGTCCGAGCGTCTCGGGAAAGGTGCACGATCCCGAGTCCGTCGGGAAAAAGCACGGCTCCGAGCAGAGTGATCGTTACAGAAAAAGCGCGGCTCCGAGCAGAATGATCATTACAGAAAAAGCGCGGTCCGAGCTGTCTCGGGGAAGGTGCATGATCCCGAGTCCGTCGGGAAAAAGCGCGGCTCCGAGCAGAGTGATCGTTACAGAAAAAGCACGGCTCAGAGTATTCCGGTAAAAGTGCATAGCTCCGAGTATTTCGGGAAAGATAAAAATTTGAACCGGTCGGCAGCAAGCCGTGCGGTTTACAAGGAAAACCTGGATAGGGAAAGGGAGCGGTATATTTTTTTGTACCGACAAGAAAAATATTCGTAGTGTTTGCGCGGGTGTGCGAAGAGGAGGTCCGGATCATCGGAGGAATCAAAGGCACTCAAGGCGTTTAGGCGTGTGCAAGCGAGGAAAGAGGTTTTGTGAGGAAAAGCGACATATGCGGAGAACTGCAGAGGTTCGGAAAGCTTTTATCGGTTTCGCTCAGATCAAAAACAGGAAAATAATATGAAAGATTTAAAAGAAATATTGGATACCGCGATCGTAAATTCGGCGTCTGATGTGCTGATAACGGTAGGAGTGCCTGTTGCTTTCAGGATAACCGGGTCATATACGTTCAAGGACGACGAGGTTCTGACGCCTGAAGTTGCTTTGTCGTTGGCTGAGGAGGTGCTTGGGGAAAGATTTGCCGAACTCGACGCTCTAAAAGAAATAGACACTTCTCTTGAGGCGGGGGACAGGTTTTTCCGCGTGAACGTTTTCCGGCAGCAGGGATACTGTGCGTTGTCAATGCGTCTTCTGAGCGGGAGGATATACTCTTTTGAAGAGCTGGGGTTGACGCCTCCGGTAAAAAGGGCGTGTGAATATGAAAACGGGCTTATCCTCATTACGGGTGCCACAGGTCAGGGGAAAAGTACGACTATGGCAGCTATGGTGGATTATATCAATTCCACACGGAATTGTCATATTGTTACGATAGAAGATCCCGTGGAGTTCCGTTTCAGGCACAAGAGATCGATAATATCGCAAAAGCAGGTGGGCAAGGATACCAATGCTTTTTCCACAGCGCTCCGTGCGGTACTGAGGGAGGATCCCGACGTGATAGTCGTGGGAGAAATGCGAGACCTTGAGACCATCAGACTTGCCCTTACAGCCGCCGAAACAGGTCATCTTGTTATATCTACGCTTCATACCGGCAGTGCGGTGACCACTGTCGACAGACTCATAGATTCATTCCCCGAAAATCAGCAAATGCAGGTAAGAAGTCAGCTGACTATGGTACTCAAGGCGATTTTTGCCCAAAGGCTTATCCCCGATAAACAAAACAGACGCCGCTATCTGGCGTTGGAAGTGGCGTTGTTCAATCCTGCCATGCAGAATCTTATCCGAACCGGAAAGACGCATATGATTTCTTCGCAGATTGCTCTCAGTACGAGTATGGGAATGCAGACTTTTGAGCAGGCAGAAAAAGCTTTGAGGGATAAAGGACTTATATTCTAATAAAATGGAAAACTATGATAAAATTCCTTTTATGAAAGCTAATTGTGAACAATTCGTCCGGGAAGACGGATACGAGGTGAAGGAAAATTGTCTTATAGAACTGCACCTGCACCTTGACGGATCTGTTTCGGCGGGGAGTGCAAGGATACTTTCCGAAATGGCGGGGATAAAGATCCCCGACGACGATAAAGCACTTAAGAGTTCCCTGGTATGTCCGCAAACGTGCGGCAGCCTTGAGTCTTACCTGGATTGTTTTACCTTGCCGGTGTCGCTTTTGCAGAAAAGCGAGTGTATAAGTTTTGCCGTGCGTAAGCTTTGCGACGAACTTAGAACTGTCGGATGTATTTACGCTGAAATACGTTTTGCACCTCAAAAACACTGCCATGACGGTCTTTCGCAGGAGGAGGCAGTGGAAGCAGCAATTTCCGGACTCGCATCTTCACAGATAAAAGCCCGTCTTATATTATGTTGCATGAGAGATCCTTCAAACGAAAAAGCAAACTTCACCACCCTTGAGCTTGCCGAAAAGTATCTGAATAAAGGCGTATGCGCGTGCGACCTCGCAGGCAACGAAAAAGCCTTCCCGAACAGTTTGTTTGAACATCTTTTCGCCTTTGCCTCTGCCGAAGGCCTGCCCTTTACTATCCACGCCGGTGAAGCCGCCGGTGCAGGCAGTGTTGAAAGCGCTGTAAGAATGGGAGCTTCACGCATCGGACACGGGATCAGAGCCGTCGAAGACCCTGAACTCGTCAAAATGCTTGCGGCAAAGAATATTCCGCTTGAAATCTGTCCGACCAGCAACCTGAATACCGGAGTGTATCACGAAATATCTTCTATGCCTCTGCCTGACCTGATCCGCGCAGGCGTTGCCGTGACCGTCAATTCCGACAATATGAGCGTTTCGGATACTGACGTGCGAAAAGAACTCAATAAGATCTCAAAAGCTTTTTCTTTGAAACAAAAAGATATAAAAAAATTACTGCTCAATTCGGCAAACGCCGCCTTTCTCCCTCTGCAGGAAAAATCCGAGCTTGTTTCCGAAATAAACAGATGTATGCCCCCCGCAGACTGATAATATAGAATTTCCTTTAGTTTTATATTTCCGTGCTTTCCGGGTGCGGTATACCCGTTTTTTTTGTAGCAGAGGACAGAATTGTCCGAGCTTTATATTTCCGTGCTTTACCGGTGTAGTATACCTGTTTCCGGCATATACAAAGGATAAAAATTTCTTAGTTTTATACTCGCACACTTTCCCGGGGTATAGTATACCCTTTTCCGGTGCAGGCAGTGGATTAAATTTTTCTGTTTTATTCTTCGGAAAATTCCGGTTTTGTCGTATTCAGATTTCTTACGGAGCCGCGCTTTATCAGCGTGCAGGGGAGGATTATTCTTTGCGCAGACTTGCCTTTGATGAGGTCGCGAAGCTGAAGGAAGGCCGTTTCGCCGAGTTTTATAAAATCCTGACGGATCGTGGTAAGATCGTAATTGGTGTATCTGAGCAGTTCAAGGTCATCAAACCCTATAACTGATATATCGTCGGGAACATCTATTCCGTCTTCTTTCAATCCGTCTATAAGACCTATCGCCATCATGTCGGAAGCGCATATGACCGCCGACACATCTGTTTTTTCGAAATGCCGGGCTGCTCGTACTCCGCATTCCTTGGTAAAATCACCGAAACATACATAATCGCTTACAAATTTTATTCCGGCGGAAGATAGTGCAAGTATATACGCCGCAAATCTCTCGGACGCAACAAACGACTGCTGTTCTCCCGCCAGAAATCCTATCTTACTGTGTCCCATCTCCCGAAGATAGTCTACCGCAGACCTTATCGCGGCTATGCTCTCGCTCCCGACAGAGCTGAGCAGAGTGTTGGAGGGAATGTACATGTCCAGCAGCACCAACGGAAATTTCGCATTCTTGAGCTGAGGATATATGGGACTGTCAAAATTTACTCCTAATACAAAAGCTCCGGAAAACCGGTGATTTTCCATATAATCGTTTATGTCGAATTTTTCATCCTTGTTGGCGAGGATGTCCGTAACTATTTCGAATCTGGAATCTGACGCTGCTATATTGAATGCTGTGGTCACGCTGAAAAACAATTGGTTCTGATATTTTGCCTGCATGAATTGATAAAGCAACGCAATTCTGTTTCCTTTGGCTTTGTTGTTGCGGTAACCGGTTTTTTTTGCGTATTCGCAAACTATGGTTTTTGTCGTCTCTGAAATATCCGGCGCGTCGTTCAGCGCCTTCGAAACGGTTCCCGCAGATAAATTCAGATCCTGAGCTATTTGTTTTATCGTCATGTTGGCATCCTCTTTCCGAAACTTTTTATGATATTACGAAAAGTTTCGTAAATCACTATATATGTTTCGTAAATTTGGAATAACTATACCATAAAAAACGTATGGTAGTCAAGGATAAAAAAAGAAATTTCAAAAATAGGGTCAAAAAATAAAAAAGTGAAGTTTGGGGAAGCTGAAAAAGATTCTTAAATATCCTTGACAAATCTTACAGATATGTTATAATTATTGCGAAAAGAGTTTAGATTATTACGAAATTTTTTCGTTTTTCATTATAAATATTTTGCATTGAAATTATCGGACACAAAACATAAGGACATCATTCAGAATTTGCAGGGAGCGGGGCTCCTTTGACGATAAAATCATAAGCAGGAAAAGACATAATGTTAGGAGCGCGATGGAGTTCCGGGAGGACTTTTTTTTCGGTGTTTGCTCCTTATGCGCGTGAAGTGAGCGTGAAGATATATGATTCCGGGGGCGGTGCGCTTTTAAGGAAGGAGAGGCTCACGAAAAGCGGCGAAGGCATATGGAGCGCGGAATGCGAAGGAGATCTGGACGGAAAATACTACTTATATGAAATTGACGGCAGAGATACTGTCGATCCCTATGCGCTCAGCACCGATGCGAACGCTGCGCATGGCGCTATACTTGATATGAGTCAGACAGATCCCGAAGGATGGGATGAAGACGAGTTTGAAGCTTGTTCTCCTGTGATATGGGAATTGCATGTGAGGGATTTTTCCTCCGATCCTTATCTCGGGCTGAAAGACGCGGGAAAATACAGTGCGTTCAGGACGGGGGTCGTGACGCCCGGAGGGAAGAGCGCGTTGGTGGATTACATAGCGGAGCTCGGCGTTACGTATGTGCACTTGTTGCCGGTGCTGGATTTTGCCGTTCCCGATGAGAGGGACGGGAGGCAGTATAATTGGGGCTACGATCCGGTTTTATATTTTTCACCGGAGGGAAGCTATTCATCCGATCCCGATGATGCGATGTCAAGGGTAAGGGAATTGAAACAGCTTGTAAAAACGCTTCACGGTGCAGGTATCGGCGTGATATTTGACGTGGTGTATAATCATACGTATACTGTTGAAGGCGGAGCGCTGGAAAACTGTGCTCCGGGGTATTACTACAGACGGGATGAAAACGGGAAATTGTGCAACGGGTCAGGCTGTGGCAACGAAACGGCAAGTGAAAGGAAGATGTTTCGCAGGCTGATGACGGACAGTGTATTGCATCTTGCTAAGGAATACCATGCAGACGGTTTCAGGTTTGATCTTATGGGGCTTCACGACGTTGACACCATAAACGGCATAAGGAAGGCGCTGGACGATGCGTTTCCCGACGGCAGGGGAAAGAAAATACTGATGTACGGAGAGCCGTGGTACTGTGCTCCGCCTAAGGGCATAGCGGGGGCGGATGTCGGGCATATCAGGGAGCTGTCCGAAAGGATTGCGATATTCAACGGTTTTGCGCGGGACGGAATAAGAGGCAGGCATTACGGCGGTCTCAGGAAAGGGTATGTGGAAGGAGAACTGTCGTCGCTTGAGAAGGCAATGAGCGGCATATTGGGCGGAACAAGGGGCATAGACGGAGATGCCGACAGTGTGGAAGTCAAAAAGGCGTGTCAGCAGATACTGTATTGCGCATGTCATGACGATTATACATTGTATGATCACATATCCGCCGTGACAGAGAAGGGTTTCGACGTCGAGAGGGCTCAGCGTATGGCGGCATTCATGCTGATGTCGGGATACGGGATCCCGCTTATACAGGCGGGAGAAGAATTTTGCCGAACAAAGTATATGGACGGGAACAGTTACCGTTCCTCAGATGCAGTCAATAAACTTGACTGGAAAAGAAGAGAGCTTTTTGATCAGACAGTCAGCTATTACAAAGGACTTATCGCGTTGCGGAAAGGAAACAAAGCCTATGAGGATCTGACAGCGGATCCGAGGGAGGTTTGTAAAAGGATCGGATCTCCCGACGGGACTGCAGTTTATTATGTCGGAGAGCACCTGTACTGTGTGAACAACACGGACCGGCCTGTGAAGATAAAATTTACCGGTCGGGGGACGGTTCTGGCAGACATAAGACAAGCTGATCCCGAAGGACTGTACCGTGCTGAAGGAGAGGTATCTGTTGAAGCGCACGGTGTTACGGCTTTTTTGCCTGACGAAGGACGCAATTCGGTTATAACGGTCGAATAAAAAAGGTAACTGAATTGTGATAGATGTACGATGCTGATCTTGAAACTAAAATTTTTATCAGGAGGATAAAAAATGAAGAAAAATCTGCTCAAAATAGCGCTGATCTTAGTATTGGTGCTTACAGCCTGCATAGTATTTGCAGCTTGCGATCCGGATAATCCGGAGGAAAAAGAAAATGTCGAACTTGTGCTCTGGGGACCTGCTCAGCAGCAGAAAATGGCAGAAGAAATGATCGAGGCCTTCAAAAAGGAGTATACGGACAAGAATTATACCATTACATATAATATCGTGTCTGAGGCCGATGCTGCCGGAACTATCACTACCGACGTAAGTCAGGGTGCGGATGTATATGCGTTTGCAAACGATCAGCTTCTTGTGCTTCACCGTGCGGGAGCGCTTGCACAGGTAGGCGGAACGTATCTTGCCGACATACAGGCGAACAATTCAGCGAGCTCTGTTGAGGCTGCCACATTTGACGGTAAGGTTTACGCATATCCTTATTCCGATGACAACGGCTATTTCCTTTATTATGACAAATCCAAGGTAAGCAATCCCGGTTCCATAGAGGGTATACTTGCCGATTGTACCGCAGCGGGAGCAAAGTTTATATTCGACCTTGATAACTCCTGGTATGAAGCCGGTTTCTTCTTCGGCGCCGGTGCAAGCTACAATGTCACCTATGCTTCCGACGGATCCGTATCCGAAGTATTGTGCGACTTTGACGACGAGGTCAAGGGTGTTATAGCCGGTAAGGCGATGATAGCTCTTGCCAATTCCGCAGCCTTCCTCAACGGCGATGATAACAGTATAACCGCCGCTCTGGGCGACGGGACCTTCGGGGCTGCCGTTTCGGGAACATGGAATGCAGAGAATGTACAGAATTTACTCGGTGAAAACTATGCCGCCTGCAAGCTTCCTACCTTCACGGTGGATGGTCAGACATATCAGATGGGTTCATTTGCCGGCTGCAAGCTCTAAGGTGTGAATCCTACCTCCGATCACCTTGCCGATGCACACAGACTCGCTGCTTTCCTTTCAAGCGAGGCTATGCAGACAAAGCGTTTCGAGGACATGCAGATAGGTCCTTCCAATATCAAGGTTGCTGCTTCGGAAGCAGTGCAGGCAAATATTGCTCTTGCCGCGCTTGCGCAGCAGGCTGAATTTGCAACAGCTCAGGTAGCCGTTCCCGGCGGATTCTGGGCGGCACTTGATTCCTTTGGTCAGGAAGTCGTGGCTAAGACGGTTACGCTTGAAAATCTTCAGGCAAAACTTAAAGTCATGGCGGACGCAATAAGGGCATCAACCACCTAATACAAAGCAATAGCAAAGGGCATACACGTAAACGTGTATGCCCTTTGCCGTAAACAGGGAGAGAAATATGTTGGATCTGGAATATTTGAAGAAAAATCCATTGCAAAAATTTATGTACAGAACCGGTATGTTTTTCCGCGGTATACCTGTCGGGTTGTGGAATCTGCTTAAAAAGCTGTGGTCGTTGATCTGTGCGTTTGCGATGCGTGTGGCAGACGTTTTTAAGGAAGTGTACCGCGCCGCAAAGTACGGAGATTGGAAAACAAGGATGTCCTTTGTCGTGATGGGGTTCGGTCATCTGGCGCGCCGGCAGTATTTGCGCGGGATAATGTATTTGCTTTTCGAAGTGGTTTTTATCCTGTATTTTGTGTTATTCGGATGGAAATACCTGGCTAAAATGGGCAGCCTCGGAGAAATTGCAATGGTGGAGGAGTTTAACGAGGAAACGGGTATTTTCGAGTATGTGTACTATGACAACAGTATGCTTATACTGCTGTATTCCGTTTTGACGATCTTTTTTATGTGCGCATTTCTTTACATGTGGTATCAGAATATCCGCACGAATAACGTTTTGCAGGAAATGGAAGAGGTGGGCAAAAAACTGCCCGATACTAAAGATACGCTCAACTCCATGATAAACGAGCAGTATTATAAGACGTTGCTTTCTTTGCCTATGTTGGGACTTTTGTTGTTCACGATAATCCCGATAGTGTTTATGGTGCTGATAGCGTTTACGAATTACGACCAGGTACATATGCCGCCTGCTCATCTTTTTGAATGGGTAGGGACCGAAAATTTTGAAACCATTCTCGGAGGGACCGGGATCACCGGTCCGGCGTTTGCTTATACTTTCAGAGAAATTCTTATATGGACTCTTCTTTGGGCTTTTTTCGCTACTTTCACGAACTATTTTTTGGGTATGCTCGTAGCTCTTTTGATAAACAAGAAGGGCATAAGGTTTAAAAAGCTTTGGCGTACCATTCTTATTTTTTCGGTAGCCGTTCCGCAGTTTGTATCTTTGCTGCTGATGCGTCAGATGCTCGGAGGGGAAGGGATCATAAACAATCTGCTCAAAAGCTGGGGAGTTATAAGCGAAGCTCTGCCGTTTTTGACCAACCCGATATGGGCGAGGGTAACGGTCATCGTGGTGAATATATGGATAGGTATACCTTTCACGGTGCTTATCGCTACCGGAATACTTATGAACATACCGGCAGACTTGTATGAGTCGGCAAAGATAGACGGAGCCGGTCCCTTCAGAACATATATGAAGATCACGCTTCCATATATGTGGTTTGTGACGACTCCTTATCTGATAAGTACGTTTGTGGGGAACATAAACAATTTCAACGTGATATATCTTCTGACCGAAGGATTTCCTCTGTCCTTGGACTATCAGAACGCCGGACAGACAGACCTTCTGATCACATGGCTCTATAAGCTCACTTACAGTGAACAGAATTACAGTTTTGCGGCGGTTATCGGTATAATCACATTCGTTATCATAGCGGTGGTATCTCTCATTTTCTACAATAAGTCCAAGGCTGTCAAAAACGAGGAGGAATTCATGTGATATGAAAGATGTAAAAGCGAAAAAATTCAGAAGCAAGAAACGGCTCGAACATACTTCGAATGCCGTAGGATACGTGATCCTGGTCATAATAAGCATTATATGGGTGATCCCGTATATATATCTGATATTGCAGTCTTTCCGCGGTGAGCCGGGGGCTTATACCACGTATCTTATCCCGAAACAGCTTACTTTCGACAATTATGTGAAGTTGTTCACCGACAGATCGTTGTTCAATTTTCCGCTGTGGTATATAAATACACTTATAACGGCGATTGTAGTATGCGTGGTGCAGACGGTGATCGTGCTGGCAACAAGCTTTGCTCTTTCAAGACTTCGTTTTAAGGGCAGGAAAGGGCTGATGAATCTTATGCTTGTACTCGGTATGTTTCCGGGATTCATGTCCATGACGGCGATATATTTCGTGCTTAAGGAAGTGGGACTGACTCAGAGTCTGGTAGGTCTGATAATAGTGTATGTGGCAAGCAGCGCGTTGCAGTATTACATATGCAAGGGCTTTTTCGATACGATCCCCAAGTCGCTCGACGAAGCCGCGAAGATCGACGGGGCAAGCGTGCATACAATATTTTTCAAGGTTATTCTGCCGTTGTCCAAGCCGATAATCGTGTATACGATGCTGGTAGCTTTTCTGATGCCATGGGGCGAATACATGTTCTCGTCGTTGTTCATGTTGGGCGATCAGACGAAATTCAATGTTGCGAACGGTTTGCGTCAGATGCTGCAAAGGGAGAATATAGCGGAGTATTTCACGAGATTCTGTGCGGGGGCCGTAGTGGTATCGGCGCCTGTAGCGGCGTTTTTCATCTGGCTGCAGAAATATTATGTCGAGGGGGTAACAGGCGGCGCCGTGAAGGGCTGATAAATTGTTGACATGAAAAAGAAGATAGTAATTTTCTCGGTTTTGCTGACGGTGTGCATGTTTTTATGCGTGGCGGCCGGATGCGACAGCCGATTTGAGCTTTCCGAAAATATCATTGACGATAAATACGATAATTTCTACGAGATATTCGTTTATTCCTTCTTCGATTCCGACGGCAACGGAGTAGGCGACCTGAACGGCGTAACGGAAAAACTGGATTATATCCGTGGAATGGGTTATACCGCGCTCTGGCTCATGCCCATATCGCCTTCCCCTTCCTACCATAAGTACGACGTGACGGACTATAAAGCCGTGGATCCGCTTTACGGCAGTATGAGCGATTTTGAAGATCTTGTAGCCGCGGCGCACGGAAAGGGGATAAAAGTGATCATCGATCTGGTGGTAAACCATACGTCCGATCAGCATCCATGGTTCAAGGCGGCTTTGACGGCGGCAATAAAAGGAGATACGAGTGATCCTTATTACGAATATTATAATTTCAGCGATCAGCTGCTCAGCGGTTACGCTCAGATCGGGAACGTTTATTACGAGGCTCGCTTCAACAGCGGAATGCCTGACCTTAATCTTGACAGTCAGGCCGTAAGGGAGGAGATATCGTCGGTAATCGGTTTTTGGATCGATAAGGGAGCGGACGGTTTCAGACTGGACGCATGCACGAGTTATTATACGGGAAACAACGAAAAAAGTGCGGCATTTGCCGGCTGGCTGCAGTCTGAGGCGGAGAAGTACGATCCGGATTGTTATATAGTGGGAGAGGTATGGTCCACTTCCTCGGTGATAGAGGAGTTTTACGGCGGAGGGGCGGACAGTTTCTTTTATTTTCCCATGTCGCAGGCGTCGGGATTCATAAATCAGACGCTTTTGTCAGCGGAGCCCGCAGATTTTTATTTCAACGCGCTTTCGGAGATGGCTTCGGTAAGTGAAAAAGGGATAGCCGTGCCCTTCCTCGGCAACCACGATACCGGCAGGATAGCCGGAGTGGTGGGAAGGAAAGAGGACAGGATCAAGTTTGCTTACGGACTTTCGGCTATGCTCAGCGGAAATTTGTTCACTTATTACGGCGACGAGATAGGAATGGTGGGATCAAAGACAGATCCGGACAAAAGAATAGGAATGCTTTGGGACACCGATCAGAAAAATACAATCTGTCCGCCGGGGACAACTGTCTGCGAATATGAATTCGACGGAGTGAAGCAGCAGTCGGAGGACGAGAATTCCATTCTCAATTATTACAAACGCTGCAATATGATACGAAACGCGTTTCCATGCATCATGAGAGGGGAGACCGAAAGGATACGGTATGATTCTTCGGATGTCCTGGTGCTAAGGAAAACATGGCAAGATGAAACCATAATAATCATTATCAATTTTTCTCAGGAAGACCGAAGCGTGAATATTGGGCAGAAATTGCAGCCGGCAGCCTTGCTTACCGTGAAAGGCGAGATCGGAATACGCAACGAAGAGGTAAGTATGCCGGGGTATTCGATAGCGGTCATGTTGTGATTCAAGAGGTATAGTATGGCAAAATTAAGTCTGAAGCATATATATAAAGTTTATCCAAACGGTGTGAAAGCCGTCAACGATTTCTGCATGGAAATAGCAGATAAGGAATTTATAGTATTCGTAGGTCCTTCGGGATGCGGAAAATCCACGATGTTGCGAATGATAGCGGGACTTGAGGATATTTCGGCCGGAGAACTGAGCATAGACGATCTTGTAGTGAACGATGTGGAACCTAAAGACAGGGATATAGCGATGGTTTTCCAGAACTATGCGCTTTATCCCCATATGACGGTTTATGAAAATATAGCGTTTGGTCTTCGTGCGAGGAAAATGCCGAATGATGAGATACATGAAAGAGTGTTGCATGCTTCCGAAATACTCGGTATCAAGGAGTATCTGACAAGGAAGCCCAAAGAGATGAGCGGCGGACAAAGGCAAAGGGTATCGCTTGGCAGAGCGATAGTAAGAAACCCGAAGGTTATGTTGCTGGACGAACCTCTTTCAAATCTCGATGCGAAGCTCCGTACTCAGATGCGCGCCGAGATCCTGAAGCTTCATGCGCAGCTGAAAACCACATTCATATACGTCACGCACGATCAGGTGGAAGCCATGACGATGGGCACAAGGATCGTGGTGATGAAGAACGGGTTTGTGCAGCAGATAGACACACCGAAGAATCTTTATTTGTACCCGGGCAACAAATTCGTGGCAGGGTTTATAGGGACCCCTCAGATGAACTTCTTCGAAGGCACGATGAAGAAAAACGGAGACAAGGTAGATATAGTTTTCAAATACAGCGACGCGTCAATCAGCGTACCCTATGAACAGTTGATAAAGGTAAGGCCGGGCTATTTAGACGGAAATAAAGAGGTGTTCATAGGAGTCAGGGCAGAGGATATGACTCTTGAGCCTTCCGTGGTTGTCGAAAGTCCGTACAAAATAAAGGTAGTGGTTTCCCACGTAGAGGAGCTTGGAGACGAATCACTCGTATACGGCGATATAAACATGGGAGGAGACGGGTATGTCGAAAGTTCCACGCGAGTTATCATAAAAACAACCTTTAACGGAGAATTTGTGCCCGGAAATGTGTACGAAGCGGCCGTGAACGTAAGTAAGCTGCACTTCTTCGATAAAGAAACCGAGGAAACTATTGTTCCGCGTCTGCCCGAGATAAACGACGTAGAATGTACGGTAAAGGAAGGAAAGCTGAATTTTTCCGGTATTTCGGTACAACTGCCGCCTGCGCTCATGTGCGGTGACGGACAGGGGAAAATGTTGCTTCCTTCGAACGCAATAAGCTTTGACGGTGATATAAAGACCAATGTTGTAGACTGTGAAAAGATATCGGATAAATATCTGGTCAGTTTTGAAACAGGCGGAAGACGTATGTTTGCAGTGACGGATACCGAGGTGCCGCGCGGCGAAGCGCACATATCGATAGATTTCAAGCGCATAACGCTTTGCGTGGGAGAAACGATCATAGAGCCCATGGAGGAGCTTGTAAGGCTGGAAGGCACCTTCGATAAGGTAAAGGAGAAGGTCGTTGAAAATAAAAGCGGAACACGGAAAACCGTCAAGAAAGTGAATTTTTATCTTAACATTAACGGAGTAAAATTTCCGTCGCCCGAATATATTTCTCAAAAGATATTTGCCACATTGAGTCCGAGGAGCGTATTTTCCTCACGCTTTTACTATGATTTTACACCTTACACCGTCAGGATCGCGGATTCCGGAATAGAAGGGACGGTGGAAGGCGTGAGCGATTACGGAAAAGAGAAATTTCTCAGAGTGCGCGTCAACGACAAAACGGTAAATGTCTTTACGGAAGGACCGGTGACCGGAAAAGTCTTTATCATGCCGGATTTTGACAAGGCAGGGATCGTTGAGGCGGACAGAGGTATAAAACTGATATAGTATGCTGAAAAATAAAATATCCGAAAAACCGAATGCGGGGGCGCTCTGGCACCTTCCGCACTCGGGATGGGCATATGCGGTCTCCGCTGAGGAATACCGTATACGATTCCGCACTGCGAAGGATGATGTCGACGGTGTGGAGCTTATATTATACTATAAGTATCACAGGGACAAAGGGCCATCGGTTTTTCATATGACAAAAGGTTTTTCCGACGGCCTTTTCGATTATTACGGCGTAAGGCTGAAGCTTTCCGACTCTCATATATTGTATTTATTCCGTATCCGAAAGGGGAATACGGTGTGTTATTATACGGAAAACGGCGTGAGCGAAGATGACGACGAAAGATTCTATACTTATTTCCAATGCCCCGGGATAAACGAGGCGGATGTCCACAGAAAGCCCGCCTGGTGTGACAAAGCCGTATTTTATCAGATTTTCGTGGAACGTTTCAGACGCGGAGATTTTGAAAAAAACGACGGTTATATAAATGCTGAATGGAGTGCTTTACCTCAAAAAAACGGATTTCACGGCGGCGATATAGAAGGGATACGCAAGTCGCTCGATTATATAAAGGAGCTGGGAGCCGATTGTTTGTATCTGACTCCGGTCTTCAGCGCTCCGAGCAATCATAAATACGATACTGTCGATTATTTTACTGTGGATCCCATATTCGGTACGAAGACCGCGCTCAAGGCGCTGACGGAAGATGCACATAAAAAAGGTATGCGAATCATACTTGACGCCGTGTTCAATCATTCGGGGTTTTACGCTCCCGAGTTCAGAGACGTTGTCGCAAAAGGGCGCAATTCTCCGTATTTTGAGTGGTTTATCGTGCATGGCGACAGCGTGGATACGGTGAATGTCAATTACGAAAGCTTTGCCGATATGGGGCGGATGCCTAAATGGAACACCGGAAATATTGCCGTACAGGATTATTTATTATCGGTGACCGAGAAGTGGATGCGGGAATGCGATATAGACGGCTGGAGGCTTGACGTTGCCGATGAAATATCTCATGTGTTCTGGAGGCGATTCAGAACTTTAGTCAAGTCCATAAGGTCAGACGCTTTGATAATAGGAGAAGTCTGGCATGACGCGTCGGGGTGGCTGAAGGGTGATGAATTTGATTCCGTGATGAACTATCCTTTTCTTGCGGCTTGCAGGAATTATTTTGTTTTCGGGAAAGATAGTGCCGAGTCCTTTGCCGAGGAACTGTCCTCCTTGCTGATGAAGAATACCGATACGGTAAACGGTATGATGTTGAATTTACTCGGGAGCCACGATACCGAAAGATTTTTCACATCGGTAAAAGGAAATGTCGGAAAAATGAGATGTGCTATGGCGGTGATGTTTTTTTATCCGGGGATGCCGTGCATATATTACGGAGACGAGACGGGCATGACCGGAGGTTCTGATCCCGACTGCCGCCGCGGATTTGTATGGGAAGAGTCGGAGTGGAATCGTGAACTTCTGATCACGGTAAAGATGCTTTCCGGCCTGAAAAGGGATTTTCTTGACGATGAAGTGAAAATAGGGTCGCGCGGAGATATATTTATAATGGAAAGAGCCCCTTATACCTTGCTCGTCAACAATACGACGGACGAAAAAACCGATAGTAAGACAGGGACGGTCTTGCCTGCCTGTTCCTTCTGCGTACTTAAAAGCGACAGAAAATAAGGCCCGGAGCTTTTTGAGAGAACTGCCGAAGAGATGCAAATGAAAGAGTTCGGTCAAAAAAGAAAGATTCAAAAACGTATCGGCGTTAAAAGATGTCGGGCGTTTTTCAATACGGTTTTCTTGCACGGTAACGCCGGAGCACAAAGAAAAATACGTTTTACATCTCGGAATATGGATATAAAGTAAATATCGTCCACCGGAGGAAAAAATGATTTCAAACAGATCAGCGGGAATTCTATTGCATATCTCATCATTACCCGGGGAATACGGTATCGGTACGATGGGAAAGGAAGCCTATGGTTTTGTCAGGCTTCTTTCACGTAAAAATATCCGTTACTGGCAGATCCTGCCTCTTGTTCAGACGGGCTACGGAGATTCGCCTTATCAGTCGGTTTTCAGCGGTTCGGGGAACCCTTTTTTTATAGATTTCGATATCCTTATAAAGGAAGGACTGCTGACCGAAAATGACGTGACCGGCTGTAAGTATGAGGGGAACGATATAGACTATGCTTTTTTGTATGATAAAAAATACGCCGTTTTAAGACGAGCCTTCAGTCGTTTTGACTGTAATTCGGAAGAATTTACCGATTTTGTGAAAAAAGGAGAGTTCGATGAGTATGCTCTTTTTATGGCGCTTAAGCAGAGCTTCGACGGGAAATCGTTTGACAAATGGCCAAAAGAATATAAATTCTCAAGAAAAAGTTATACGGACAGATTTAAAAAAGAAAATTACAGAGAGTATCTTTTCTGGCAGTTTGTTCAGTATGAATTTTTCAGGCAGTGGAAAGCTCTTAAGAAGTATGCCAACGACAGGAACGTATATATTATCGGAGATGTGCCGTTATATGTAGCTTATGACAGCGCCGACGTATGGCGTCATCCCGAACTTTTTAAGTTAAAAAGCGATCTGACAGCAGAAAAAATAGCCGGAGTTCCTCCCGATTATTTTTCGAAGACGGGTCAATTATGGGGTAATCCCGTATATCGATGGTCAGAGCACAGGAAAGACGGATACTCCTGGTGGATAGAAAGACTCAGGCGTTCTTTTGAATTGTACGATGTTGTGCGGCTGGATCATTTCCGCGGCTTCGACAGGTACTATGAAGTAGATGCGGACTCGCTTACTGCAGAGCGCGGCGTATGGAGGAAGGGCCCCGCGAGCGAGTTGTTTGAGCAGACAGAAAAAGTTCTCGGAAAACTGAATATCATAGCGGAGGATCTCGGGGTACAGGATGAAGGAGTAAGGCGGTTGGTCGCCGAAACGGGTTTCCCGCGCATGAAAATAACCGGTTTTGCTTTTGACGGAGATCCGGATAATTCTTATCTTCCGCAGCATACCGAAAAAAATTCAGTTTGCTACACGGGGACACATGATAATGATACAATGCTCGGTTATCTGACGAGTCTGGGGAAGGGGGAGTACGGGACATTTCGGAAAGGAGTGGAAACGACGCTTGAGCATTACGGTATAAAGGGGTCGTTGCGGACGAAAAAGCAGATCGTGAAAGAGGTGATAAGATTGACCCTGCTTTCGCCTTCGCAGCTTGCGGTGGTACCTGTACAGGATATACTGTTACTCGGAAACGAAGCGCGTATGAATTTGCCCGGCACAGTAGGACAGAACTGGAAATTTCGTTTGAAGAGAAGGCTGACGGGTAAAGAGTTGAAAGAATACAGTAAGACGGCAAAGTTTTACGGAAGGGACAAAGAGGAAGAGCGGGAAGTGAAGGGGAAAGAAGCAGCTGGTTCGGCAGCGGCAGGAAGTAAGGGAGAGAAAATCGGGACAGAGGATGAAGCTGGCTGAAAAGGCGGAGTATCAGTTTGCATAAATTGAATCTGCAAAGCTGATATCGTTTTGAAAGTTCAAATAATCAGGGAATGCATACATTGAGACTGCAAAGCAATACAGAAAGATGCTTTATTTCTCGTTGAGGAGTATCAGTTTGCAAACATCGAGACCGAAAAGGGTCATAAAAAACAGCCGAAAAAAAAGAAGACTTTTTCAGTCTTCTTTATGGTACTCCCTGCGGGAATCGAACCCACAACTAGCCCTTAGGAGGGGCTTGTTATATCCATTTAACTAAGGAAGCTTGCCGTATCATGCCGAATAAAATCAAGATCCGCGTCACTCCGGAAATATCTTCGCTCGTTCGCAAACAGCCTTCCCGCTCCTTCATGAATACTGCTGTTATTTGACTTCGCCGCCGCAATGACCGGAAATATCCTTCTATTAGGCCGTTCCTTCTCCTTTCGGAAAATTCCCGTCTCATACGTGCTCGAAACTTTTTCCGGAATACTCCGGCCTGTAAACGCTTCCGAAGCCGCTTTTCAAAATACCATTCAGCATTTTTCCCTCAGCTCTTCAGCATTAAGTATAATACAGTAAATTAAGCGTAAAGTCAAGTTTTTTTTCAGCAATTGGCAAAATGACTTCATATTAAGCATCGCTCGGCTGATTCTTTCATCCGTCTTTCCGGACGACATCTTCTTTATCTCTTTCAGCCTGATTTTTTTCCCGAAAACCTTCATCGTCGCTTTCAGATAATCTCGTCTTTGATTCGGCTTCCTCCGTAACTTCTGCCGGTTCGCCGCTGACATTTTCACCGTCTTCATCATAATGCGCTATCTGCGAAATTTCCTCCGTAACTTCTGCCGGTTCGCCTGAGACGTCTGAGTATTTCGGGTTGTTGTTTGCGGAGTCGATTTTTCGGCTCTGGTCCTTCTGAAAAACTCCGTATTTTGTTTTGATTCTTGTAAGTATTTTCAAAAGAGGCTTGGAGAGCAGCAGCAAGAATACCACGTTCGAGAAGCAGTATATCGCCGTGACGGGCGCTGCGCTGAGCAATGCCGCGAGGTACACGGAAAAACTGAAGCTTCCGAGTGAAAGTGCAGTGTATATATCCATAAAAAACGAAAAACATATACCACTGACGATCCCGGTGAGAATAAGTTTGAAGAGGTTCGTTTTACCGTTCCCGAATATCAGGCCGCTTATCAGACCCGTAAGTCCCCATGCGCACATCTGAAAAGGAGTCCATGGACCTTGCCCGAAAAAAATGTTAGAAAGGAGAGCGGTCAGGGCGCCCGTGAGGAAACCTGCTTCTTTGCCGAAGGCTATGGCGGTGATAATGATCATTGCGGTCACGGGTTTGAAATGCGGAACCAGCATGAAAATTTCCCGTGATAATACACTCAATACCGTCATACAGGCAATGACAAGCAATTCTCTTTCATTATGTCTGCCTTTTTCGAAGCTCAGAAAGACCGGGATAAAAGATAAGGCAGCTATACCCGCAGCGACCAGAACATACTGTTTATTGTTGAAAAGAGCTGTTCCGACTATGATCAGTGCGGGAATGAGAAGAAAGTAAACGGATATTTTTATTGCAGACTTCAGTTTTTTTATATTTTTCATACTGTTTTTCGTGATCAGATCTGATTTGTTTTGTTTAATTCTCGAATACATCTGATCAATTCTTCGGTTGTGATCACGCCCGGGAAAAGGTTTGTGGCAATACGGGAGGCTGAGGTGGTGTAGCAGTTATTTGCGGTGAAGAAGCTGCGTGCGTGGAGCATACTGAGTTTTCCGTCGAAAAACATACCGCACAGATCGGCGTAGCCGGCGGCGAGATCCATATCATGAGTTGCCGTAATGATAAGAGTACCTTTTCGGCTGAGGTCGGAAAGGATATCGGCGATCTGATATTTTGCTGCCACATCGAGGCCTTTAGTAGGTTCGTCGAGAAGCAGCACCTTCGGACGCCGTAAAATAAGCTTGCAAACGGCGGCTTTTTGAAGTTCTCCACCGCTGAGGTCGAGAGGGTTTTTCTCCAGGAGGGGTTCAAGGGAAAAAAGCGAGACCGTGTTCTGAAAGAAGGAGGAGTCTTCGATTTTTTCCGAGGGAGAGCCGATTAACTGAGATAAAAGTTCTTCTTTGAGGGTGTTGTCGGTAAACACGGCGCGCGGGTTTTGAGGCAGCAGACAAATATCGCGTCCGAAAGTATTTGCCGGAAGTTTTTTCGGATTTTCCCCGAAAATCCTGACTTTCCCCGAGTAAACCCAGTCAAGTCCCGCCAGAATGCGAAGCAAGGTACTTTTGCCGGCTCCGTTGGCTCCGAGGAGGCAGATAAACTCGCCGGCGAAAGCCTCGAGATCCAAACCGTTCAGTATGTCTTTTCCTTGAGCAGTGTAGCGGAAAAAACAATTTTTCAGATTGAATACGGGAGTATCTGACGGCGGTTTTTGTTTTCTTTTGTAGTTCGTGTCGTCTGAAGAGCCGACGCGTTCGGGTAAGGAAAGGACGGAAACTTCAGACTTATCGTCTGCATTGCCGGAGGGACCGACGCCGGGCAGGCTTTTCAGATAGCTTATACCTTCGCGTACGGTTAATGGCGGTATCCCTTTCCCTTCGATTTCAGTAAAGACTGCCGCGGCGGCAGGAACGGCGGGTTTCAGGGAGCTGTCTGAAAGGTATATTTTCCGTGCGACATCGCGCGGTTTGCCGTAAAGAGCGAGTCTGCCTTTTTCCAGTACTCCGGCATAATCGGCTGTCGAGAGCGTTTCTTCGAGGCGATGTTCCGTAATGAGCACGGTAACGCCTGTTTCGTCATTCACGCGTTTCAGGCAGGCAAGGAAATTTGCCGCGGAAACCGGGTCGAGCTGAGCGGTAGGTTCATCGAGAAGGAGCAGCCGTGGACGCACTGCAAGTGCTGAAGCCAGGTTCAATAATTGTTTTTCGCCGCCCGAAAGGGCCCCCGTTGATTTTGAGAATTTATCCGAAAGTCCGAGGTATCCGCATATTTCGGCTATTCTCAGGTTCATGAGTCCGGGATCCATGCCCATGTTTTCCAAATTGAATGCCAGCTCCCGCGACACTTTATCCGTTATGATACCTGTGTCGGGATCCTGCGGGACGAAAGCTATTTGAAAAGCTGAAGTTTTTTTGTCAAGTTTTTCAAGAGGTGTTCCGCTGAAGAGTATCTCGCCTCGGGAGCAGCCTTCAGGAGAAAGTTCGGGTTTGAGCAGCCGGAGCAAAGTGGTTTTCCCGCTTCCGCTCACTCCGCAGAGCAAAGTAAAGGAACCTTCGGACAAGGATATTGAAATGTCTTTCAGGGCAAAATCCGAAGAAGTGTTGTATCTGAAACTGAGGTTTTTGATGTTGACGAGGGGGATATCCATGATTTTATACCGATATTGAGATTGAAATCTGTCGAATACGGACAGCGTATCAGATACTGGTGCGGTGATCAGCCGAAGGTTTGTGCCAAAGCACGGCGGACGCGCAGAGAGTGGAAGGTTTCAGCAGCCGGCGCTGTCAGGAGCAGTGCGGAGTAACAAAAATAAAGGGAGAGGGAAAGGGGGTCCGAGGGCAGGGAGGTACATAGCGGGTAAAAATCGTATTTACCTCCTCCGGCCAGAAGGAGTACGCAGGAAGAAACGAAAAGGAGGGCGGCGGGTGTGAAAAACAGCCATTCTCTGAGTCTCCAGTCGTACGGAGAATAATGCGTCCGGTTTTTCAGCGAGAAGCCGCGCGCACGGCACATATCAGCTTTTTCCATCGCCTTTTCGAGACAAAGTCCGGTAGCGGCGGAGAGGGTCCCGCCTTTGGCTTTTATTTTGTCCGAAAAATTTTTATCGGAGTAGATCCCGGTCAGACGCTGACAATCATCTGTTTCACGGATGATTTTTTTTGCAGTCGGGTAGAAGCCGATGGCAGCCGAAAGTGTGAGCGCCAGCCGCGGAGATATATTACCGAATAAATACAGGAATTTATCGCCGTCGATCACGGCGTTCAGGCATTTAAACTGACAGAAAACCGAAATCACCGACATGGAAGCGGATATCCCGTATAATGCAGCCTCAAGCGTAAAGGCAATGCCCGCCGCCGTAAAGAGGACGGTATAGCCGTCTCTGACCAGGAGCGGGTTAACAGCCGACATCAATAAAAATACCGGCAGTGCGAATTTCAGAGTTTTCAGCAGTTCTTTTACTCCCGAGACCGCAATGATGAGTATCAGCGAACCGGCAAGCGAACAGGCTGAAAACAAAGGATTGATATTCAGCATGGAAAGTATTATCGTAAAAAGTATTACGGGTAATACCGCGGCAGGATGAAGAGAGTAAAGCAGTTTCATTACGTTTTCCTTTTGCAGGCTGCCGGAACAGCACTTCGGTCCGACAGTCTTACAGCTTTAAGATTTTCCGTATTTTCGGAGGAGGACAAGTCGGATGCAGGCGAGAGGAGTTCTTATGCAAAAATAAAATATCCGTCCTGCAGGGCAGGAGCGCATAAAAAAACCCGCACAAAGCGGGACGCGAGGTTATACGGTAAAAAACACGATTACCTTCGGAAATGATTCCGCACTCGTCTCCCTCCGAAACTTATGCTTTGACAATACAGCAGATGTCCTGGCTCACGACGCACGTTTTACACCTTCCCATCCGCAGACACAATATGCCTTCAAGACAGTGGTATTTTGCAAAACAAATCGTTTACAGTAGCGGGGGCTGTCACGGATTTTCACCGTGTTCCCTTTTGATGCGCGGAAGCGCAACTGTATCGCCTGATACATGATATCATCTTTTCCCGAAAAAAGCAATCGATTGGCGGGAATTTTTAAATGCGGCAACAAAACGTTTTTGCCGTGCGGCTTATTTTGGGAATCGGATAGTATGCCGTTGACGAAAAAGTTTTTTTATGGTAGAATAACAGATAATATTTAAAAAGGAGAGGTTGATATCTGACTATGGATAGCGATGACGGCGGTCCTTGTAGTTTATCTGCAAATCCGAACCACCCTCAGAATTATGCATGTTTGATTGCTTGCAAAACAAAAAAAGCGTATTACAGATATTATCATAAAGTTCTCTGTTAGTGCGGCTTTTTTCGGGATTATTATTTTTAAGGAGCAATCAAACGATGAATTACGTATATTACATAATAGCAATGGTGGCGTGCCTGATCGGATCGGCATATTTTTCCGCCACCGAAACGGCGTTTTCGTCACTCAACAGAACAAGGATCAAAACCCTCGCCGAGGAAGGGAACCGCCGCGCCAAGCTTGTGCTCAAGCTAAGCAATGACTACGACAGACTGATCTCTACTATCCTTATCGGCAATAATATCGTGAATATCGCCATAGCTTCATTAGGCACGGTGATGTTCGTTCATATTTACGGGGATATCGGAGCGACAATATCCACAGTGGTGATAACTATTGTCGTGCTTATTTTCGGAGAAATTTCGCCCAAGAGCATAGCGAAAGATTTTTCCGAGAAGTTTGCGATGTTTTCGGCTCCGCTCATCCGGTATCACATAGTTAAAGATATTGGTATCATTCAATCAATTTTGCCGATAAAGCGGTAGAAGATTTCTACCTCCTGTTCCCGGCTTCCGTCCTCACCTTTGACCGCTTCATGGACAACGATTTTTTCAATCAGCGTATTCAAAAGTTCGGCGGTCAGTTCTGTTGGATTGACGCACTCTTTCATCAAGGCAATCCATTTTTCTGCGTCTGCGGCGTTCTGGCTTTCAGTGGCGATAGCGGATTGAAGCCGCTCAATCTTTTCGTCCAGCTCAGCCTGTTCGCTTTGGTACTTCCCGGACAGCATAGAGAAGTTGTATTCCGTGATACGCCCCGCCGCCCAGTCCTCATACATCCGGGCAAACAGGGTATCGACTTCGGTTTTTCGCTTCTCTGCCTTTTTCAGTTCTGCGGCCTGCTTCTTTCTTGCGGCGGCTTGTCCCTTATCAGTGGCATTTAACAGCCGCTTCAAGAGCCGTTCTTCATCATGCTGTACCAGCCCCGACCAGTATTGCAGACGGGAGAGGACATAGGCGTAAAGCACATCATAGCGGATATAGTGCATGGAGCATTGGCGTGTGCCCTGTCCGTACTTGCTACAATGATAATGGCCGTAAGGCTTGCTGTTCTGCCTGTTCTCCCCATAGGACAGCGACCAGCCGCAATCCGCACATTTTACCAATCCGGAAAAAATCTGCGTGGTACCATCCTTGCACTTCCTGCGGCGGTTTGCTATCTGCTCCTGTACCTGCCGGAAAACCTGTTCGCTGATAATCGGCTCCTGCGTATTCTCCACCCGCACCCATTCACTTTGGGGCTTGCGTACCCTCCGCTTGTTCTTAAAGGAAATATTTGTTTCCCGGTAGTGGATGGTATGGCCGATATAGGTTTCGTCTTTCATAATGCTCTTGACCTGCGCTATCGTCCATGCATAGCTTTTTTCCTCCGGCGCACCCGCATAGATGTTTGCGAAAGTCCCGTCACGCTGGAAGTTGATAAATCCCGGCGTGGGAACCTTTTCCGTAATCAGTATTCTTGTGATACTGGCCGCCCCTCTGCCATGAATGGCAAGGTCAAAAATCTTCTCCACTATCCAGCGGGTTTCCTCGTCGATTATCAGCTTGTTTTTGATTTCCGGGTGTTTCCTGTACCCGATGGGAGCATAGGCGCCGATACGCTGTCCTGTGGCAAACTTCGCTTTGAAAGCGGCCTTTACCTTGCGGCTTGTATCTTTCGCAAACCATTCATTGAACAGGTTTTTGAACGGGACAAAATCGGAAAGCCCTTTCTCTGTGTCCTCATTCTCCGCAACGGCAATGTAGCGCACCCGTTTTTCCGGGAACAGAAATTCCAGATAGTAGTCCATCATCACATGTTCCCGCCCGAAACGGGACAGGTCTTTCGTAACAATGCAGTTTACTTTTCCGGCTTCCACATCGTCCATCATGCGCTGAAAATCCGGGCGTTCAAAGTTCGTCCCCGACCAGCCATCGTCCACATACTCACCGACTACATGAAGTCCCTGTTCCTTTGCGTACTGTTGCAGGATTGTCCGCTGTGTTTCAATGCTTACACTGTCACCATAGTTTTCATCGTCCCGGCTTAATCTCATATAAAGCGCCGTGTTGTAAATCGTAGTATTGTAAGGTTGTTTCACCGTTAAAAATCCTCCTTCTAAAGAAACAACCCACGCTTACAATACTTTTGCTCTATGGCAATTATATCATAAGCGTGGGCGTGTTATCAATGATGGGCTATCAGGTTGAAGCGGCTTTTTCTGCGGTATGCCGCACCACATCTACAATCAGATCACCGAGGGGCTTCCCGCCTGCGGCGAAGTGTTCGGAGATTTTTATACGGTTGTTCCCACATACAAAATACTGCGTGCCGTTCTCTGCTTGTATGACCTGCCCTGTCCGGGGTGTAAAAATATCGCTTTCGCTTTTTGCCATCCAGTGTCCTCCATATTCAGTTTTCAAGGTACAATGCCGCACAGGAGCGGCGAAAATTTCTGCTTATATCTATCACCTTTCCTTTACCGTGTGCCGCTGCTGCCGTTTCAGTTCCGCCAGTATATCCGGCGGGATACGGTCAA
>ENA-OYVV01000088-OYVV01000088.1-human-gut-metagenome-genome-assembly--contig:-NODE-88-length-51123-cov-36.388874_pt1 | contig 51123 bp, 45 predicted proteins | sample MGYA00244164_ERZ653385 | MGnify/ENA primary metagenome ERZ653385 (study PRJEB26926, sample SAMN06165153) | human gut metagenome | biome: ENVO:00009003; feature: ENVO:2100002; material: ENVO:00002003... | reverse complement strand
CCGTGTTTTTCCTCAGTTGCCGCGTTTTTTATCGCTTTGACTCTTCGGTACGCATTCTTCGGCGTTCGGTTTTCGGTTTTTTACCGTGTTTTTCCTCAGTTGCCGCGTTTTTTATCGCTTTGATTCTTCGGTACGCATTCTCCGGCATTCGGTTTAAGCTTTTTTACCGTGTTTTTCGTTTTGCAGATCTGCTTTTTTCGGAAACAGTTGTTGTTTAAGATATGTTTCTGCCCCGTTCGGAGGCCGGCATTTTATTTTCCCGAAAAGCATACAGGCGATCTGATCCCTCTTCAGAAGCTCTCCCGCCCTTTACAGACCTGCGTTTTATATTCAGAAGAACTTCTCATGTCAGATAATGTTTACAACGGATATTTTACGCGGTTTTTTCTTGGGTTATGTTCAATTTTCCAGGGTCTGCGAGGCTTTTTCCCCTTCTGACAGGCTTTGCGCATAAAAAAGCCCCGCCGGAGCGGGGCTTTTAAGATAAAACATACAGCTGTCATATCTTGCTTTCATATGCTGTGCCCGGCCTCATAAGGCAATGCACAGATTTGTTTTCAGGCTCTCATATAAGCTCTATTTTTGCAAAGTACATTCTCCAGATCAGGTTCTGATAAGAAATGTGATTCGGAGCGTACACGGCTATATCAAGAGGTCCTTCCGTGATATTCCTTACAAAATTGTTGTACGGATAGCGTAAGCCTTCCTCGTAAACCCCCTGAAGCACCGGCGCGATCTCCGACAAGAAGGTGAGTTTGCTGAGGTTTTCTGCACCCAAGAACGCATTCGCTCCTATGACCTCTAAGGTGGAAGGAAGCGTTATGCTGACAACTTCTGTGTTGTTCTTGAACGCATTGGCAGCTATGACCTTGATCCCTTCCGGTATCACTATGTCTGTTTCACCGTGAGGAACATATTTATACAAAATAGTATTGTCTCTGCTGAATACTGATCCGTACTCATCCATTACAAGATATGCATTATTCTTGCCGATGGTTAAGCTTACTACATTCGTATTGAAGAATACCGTCACAAAATCGAACAGACAGCAATCATCAGTGATCGTGACGTTTTCAAGGTACGGGCATTCGGCAAAAGCACTTGTTCCGATATACTCCGCAGGAGCTCCCAGGGTCACGCTTGTAAGAGCGGTGCCGCGGAAAGCTGAGTCGCCGATATATTCGGCACAGGACAGATCCACCTGTCTGAGATATATTGCTCCGTCAAATGCAAAGTCGCTGTAGAACGTAGTGTATACCGATTCAAATACCTCAATTGACGATCCGCTGAAAGCTTTGGTGCCTACTTCCGTGATAGTGGTTGCGTAAACATCCTTTATATATTTGCTTGATCTGAATGCATTGTCGGCTATATACATTGTTTCGGCGGGAATAGTGAAGCTTTCGTCTTCCTTTCCTCCGGGATATATAACAAGAGTTGTCATATCTGTCGAGAACACCACTCCGTCATATGAAGTATAAAGAGGGTTATCTCCAAGGAAATTATAAGCCTTTACACCGGAACAGTTCTCATATACGTTTCCGAGATCTATGTCAATAACTCCCGCCGGTATATTGACCTCTTCAAGTGATGTACAATTCCTGAATGCGCTTGTTCCTATCGAAGTCAGCGTGGACGGCAGATCACATTCCTTCAGCGATACGCATCCGTCAAATGCATAATTACCTATCGTTTTAAGACCTTCATCCAGCTTTATGGATTCCAGACTCGCACAATTGGTAAACGCATACAACCCTACCGACTTCGCCGTCCCCTTATTGTATATGTTCTTAAGCGACGTACAACCTTCAAATATACTCCTGCCGTAACCGATCACTCCTTCAGGAAGATAAACGGTTTCAAGCGAGATACAGCCTTTGAAGGCTCCGTACATATCTCCGGTCACACAATCGGGAAGCGTTATTTCCTTCAAGGATACGCAGTCTAAGAAATCATAGTAAGGCGACCCGTTTTCTCCCATAGACTGCAGCCCTTCAGGAAATACTACTCTCTCAAGGTTTTTACAACTCGCAAGTACTCCTGCACCCATTTCAACTACTGTTTCAGGGAATACAAACTCCGTAAATCCTGTATTGAAAAATGCCTTATGCCCTATTGTGGTCACATCACCCTTGATCTCCACATAATCCAGATTCGTATGGTCAGAAACCAACCATCCGGGTATCTCCGTAATGCCTTCGTGCAGCACCACTCCCTTAAGAAGAGGCAATTTGATATCAGTCAATGTCCCTGCAAGGACATTTACCGAATATGAAGCCGAATCAGGCTGCATATTGATCGCCATCGAAAATCCTTTGATCGCCGACGAGAAATGCGATAATGCTCCGATTTCAAGCGATGTTATTGTTTCGGGAAGTACAAAGATACCGTCATAGTCCCAGTTGCCCGGTTTATACATCTTTGTATAATCCGTATTGTAAAGCATACCGGTTTCTTCATCCTTAATAAAATTCGTATTGTCGGCTGATATATCAAACGACTTTAATTTTTCGTTGTTCTGGAACGCCACGGGCCCTATCCCGCCTACACTGCCTTCAAACACTACCCGATATAAATTCGGACAGTTCGAGAACGCATGACCGCCTATGTATTCTACGTCTCCGTGGAATATAACTTCTTCAAGCTTTTCTATCGAAGCTAGAGTTGCCGTTGCGTCTACCATAGGTCCGTATGAATCACTCAGACCGAAGTCCATTATCATCTCTGAACCTATCGTCCCTACGTCATTGTGAAATTCAATCTTGCGCAACATTTTGTTACCCGAAAATTCCCATTCTCTGAAATTCCCGATATAACCGTATATATTGAGTTCTTCCAAAAAGTCGCAGCCGCTGAAGTTTCCGTTGAGAGATTCAATGTCGGCATATATCGTGAGCCTCTTAAGCTTAGTCAAACAGCTGAATGCCCCGTATGCCAACTGTATTTCATTGCCGTTATCGGGAATTATTACTTCCTCAAGTCCGCTGTAACAGAATGCATCCCAACCTACATAAGATATATTCGTGTTGCTGATATCGGCCTTCGCCAACTTATAACACGCCACAAACGCAGACTCTTCTATCGTTTCAAGAGTGGAAGGAAATACTGCTTCAGTCAGACTCGTCGCAAACTTGAACGCTTCAAAACCTATCATGGTAAGACCCTCGGGGAATACCACTCTGGTTATATCACGATTGGCTGCAAATACTTTTTCTCCTATTGCAACTACTCCGTCGGGAATGATCACTTCGCCGCCGTTTCCGTTATACGCTATAAGCACTCCGTTTTCATCTATTACGAATTCCTCACCGTCAGAATAAAATCCGGCTTTTTCTTCTCCCTTTTCTATGTGACTGTTAAAGCTGTATACCTGATCCTTTCCGTAAGCTTCGGAGTCGTTCTTCAATAAAACAGTATTTGTTCCGTTTGTATCGCCGCTCGTCGTCGATAAATCTATATTGTATACCACGGAGTTCATCGCATAGTCTAAGAACTCGACCGCAAAGTTCGTACCGTTAATCAACGGCAGGAAGTCTGTAAGATCAAAGCTTACCGTATTCGTCTGGTTTTTCGCAAAATTATATACCGGTATAGCATAATTGTAAACATTGGAATATACTCCGCTGTCATCATAAGTAAGAAGCGAGAAATTCATGAGATAATGGTTGTCGAATACATCCATGTAAAGTATTGTCCTTCCGTTTTCTTCACGTATTTCGGCATTCTCGAGCGTAGGCGCTTCGTAGTCGATAAACAACGGGAATTCCATCGTCTCCCACTCGGCGTTTTCAGCATATCCCTGCACCGCATACTTGATAACCAAAGTCTGATTGTTATAAAAACTGTAATCGGCAATGGGTATCTGCTGCTGTGCCTGAAGTATCGACGTGCCTCCGCCGTCGTCTACAAACGTTTTGCGCAAACCTTCGCCCACTACTTGATAATATACTACTCCCGTATAAGGATCTTCTATGGTTATGGACAGATTCTTTATCGCCCTCAATGCACTGACTACAAATGTGTCAAGCAAATTGTCATGACTCAAAGCTATCTTTTCAGGTGAAGACTCGGGCGCTTCGTATCCCTCCGGAAGCACAAATAACGTGTATCCGCCGAGAAGATACTGGTATATCAATCCGAAGTTCCCCTCCCATGATACAAACTGCCCGAGCAACTGATTGCCTATCAGCTTGATGCTCTCTTCATCAAATACACTGCCGTCCAGAACGTCCGGATCGCCCCAGTCGCCATAATACGCCAACCACGGAATACTGAGGTCTACATCGTTAAGACTGTCAAGATATACGAAACCTTCTACATAAATACCGTTTTCAAACGTTTCGTCCATGTATGCCTTTGCAGCATCCGATAAAGTTACGGTAACCGTCACCGAAGCCTTGCTGCCCGCTTCTACTCTGAGTATACCGTCGACATATGTACCGTTTTTAACGCTTACCTGAATATCACTGTCTCCGAATACATATGCTTTCTGTATTATGTATCCGTTTTCGGCGCTCTCCGTGAACACGTCTGTATCAATTTCGTATTCAAGAACAGCTTCGCCCGTATTTACCACTTTAAAGGAAAGAACATACTTTCCGTCCCTGTTTTTGTCATGTCCGAGTTCAAGTTTTACTCTGTCTGTCCCGGTGACTTCAAGATAGCCGTTCGTAGTAACTGCCGCTTCTATATTCACCAATCCGGAACCCTGCTGACGAGGAGTGATCGGTGTGCCGTCCGCCTCAAATAAAGGCGTCGCGGTCGACATAAGCAAACGCCAGACCAGACTCTGTATCTGACGGCTCGTATACTCGGGATACTTTTCCTTTATATACTGCCTTACCGACGCTGCAACTCCCGCTACATTAGGCGCTGCCATACTGGTACCGCTCAAATACGCATATCCGTCCGCTTCCATAAACATCAACGGCATTGCCGAATATATGTCACCGCCGGGAGCTGTTATATCTACACCTATCTGCAGATCAGGCAACGGTCCGATCGACGAGAATTCGGACATCTCTATATATGTATAGCTTACCGCAAACGTCATTTGCGTCGTTTCGATACTTCTTATTATCTCCGCGTCTTCTACGGTCACTGTACATGTGGGGATCGCACAATTTTCCATCTGCGCATTGATGATCCCCGTTTCGTTGTTCAATATCACACATGCGACCGCTCCCTTGGACGCAGCCACATTCTGCTTCTCCTCAAACGACGTCTCACCCCTGGTGACTACAGCTATTTTGCCCGCTACATCAAGCCCTTCGTAATCGGCTTCGGAACCTATACCGGGCACGATCACAAATTCGAATGTCTTGCTCAGCTCTTCCCCGAGCAAAACATCAAGGAACGGGAACGCTTCACTGTTCATGTCCACCGCGGGTCTGAACAATATGTTATTGCCGCCTGCCGTGAAATAATTGTTTACTCCGCCGTAACAGGACGCCACACCGAACGACGCGGAATATGAAGCGGGAGATCCGACTACTCCGTTATCCGGGTCGGCGGTAAGGTTGCCGTTTCCGTTATTGGCATATATGCTGCTGTTACCGTCATTACCTGTCGAAACACAAAGGTTTATTCCTACCGCATTTACGAGTTCATAGATCCCGTTGAGCTGTTCTACTCCTTCTCCGAGTTCTTCAGGCACTCCCGCACCTGAACCGAGACTCATGTTTATTACATCTACTCCGAGCGCCACAGCGTCACAAAGCGCCGCCAATACATCGGTCGTATACGCTCCGCCCGTAGAATCTCCGAATACCTTCAGAGGAACTATCTGCGCTTTAGGAGCAGATCCCTGTATCACGTCGTCATCACCGGCTGCTATTCCGGCTACGTGTGTCCCATGGTATCCGCTGTAAAAATTCACGGCCATAAATCCGGGCTGAACATCCGTATCTTTATCTGCGTAGTCATACCCGAAAGGCACCTTCGCATTGTGATACAACGCATCTATCATATCTGCCGATACGCCTAAATCCGTATTGATGTAAAGATTTTCAAATACATTGAGCACATGCTCCTTCGTGAGCGCTGCATTTTCCGGATAAGTCCTGAAAGCTGTGTGATTATAATCCAAACCGGTATCCAATACGGCTATTACGGTATTCTCTCCTTTATACTCTGTTTCATTAGCCAATATTCCGGTACCTTGTATCATAGCTGCAAGATCGGTGATCGTGCTTTCCGGCATACTGTAAAATTCCGATACAGTCACTTCGGTCACATAAGGCATCGCCCTGAGAGTCGCCAAATCCCCTGCCTTGATCTTCGCGGAAAAACCGTTAAGCAGAGTCGTATACGACTGCTTGAACTCTATACCTATATCTCTGTTCTTTATCAGATCGATCACCTCGTTCTGAAGCACCTGCCTCTCATATATCAGAGCCGCACCTTCTTCAGACGAAATAAAATCCCTTATCGATCCGTAATCGCTCTGCAGTAAAAACTCTTCCGCTATAGACGACCCTTCTACCTCTACGGTCACCCATATCTCCTTTTCCGCAAGATCAGACATCATCGTCTTTTCTCCGGTAAGCGCAGTATAGATCCCGCTTTCATTCGTCTTTACAAAACTTAACGTCCCGCCGGTTATTTCTTCATGCTCGGGAACATAACGTACATAGCAACCCGACATCACAAGTAATATCAAACATACAAGCAATATCATCGGCATTATAAAACGTTTCTTGTTGTGCATCCCTATTCCTCCTTGTATTATTCATTTGCCGCCATATGTACAATTCAATCCAGACCTGCTCGGCTTTTATGCGTTTATAATATCCCGGACTAATATCTACCCACATACCGAGTCGTGCATTTTTAAACCGTTTCACTATGGCAACCGGGAAAAGCGCTCTTTTCCGCGCAAAAGCAACCGCTTTTCCTCAATACATTTATATTTTAATCGATGATAATAATCCGTGTCAAGCAATTATTAAAATTATTTTAAATTATTTTAATATGGTTTCGTTTTATCATGATAATCAGATATCCGGGTCGCTGTTTAGCTTTGCAGAATCTTCGTCTTCATAACTTCCTTCTTTTTATACTTCCTAACGACTTCCTCATAAAAACCTGCTTTTCGGTCTTTTGCGCTTTGTCCGGTCTGCGCCCCTGAACCTTCAGCTCCTCCGTTGCATACGTCATTCAGCTTAGTCTGTATATTCCGAATCTGCAAACACAGGTTATTTCCGGATCTGACTTTCCTCTGGTTTATGCTCCCGGGTCCGTGAGCTCTGCATGACGCGACATTCTGAACGTTTCAAATCTTTTCGCGCCCTTTAAAATAACGATCGATGCTCCGTATCCCGGTTTTTTCCGTGACGCAAATTTTTACGGCTGTATATTTACCAAATCTCCGATAACCTCTGCTTCAGGTTTGAAAATATCGGCACGCAACAGGCAAAAACGCATTTCCCCGGACTCTTCGTGACGGCTTTCCGAAATACTGAGTATCTTATTCTTATCGCCATTAAAACCAGTATATTTTATTCTTCATATACATGCAGCCTTAACAACGTCATTCAATAAATTAGCTGATACCGTCAATTTTACGATATTAAAAACAAGACCCCGCATAAGCGGGGTCAAGCCGAGATAATCCGGAGAAAACATCCGTTATTTTTATTTTTGTTTTTCGATATTCCTTTTTGCGCTGCACATGCCGCACTCGGCACATTCCGAACAACATCCGCAAGACCCGGGGTGTTTTTTTCTTCTCACTATGCCTCTTGCAGCAACCCATACGACAAATCCGACTGCAGCTATTATAATAAGAATTTCATACCACTGCATTATTGACCCTCCTTTCTTTGCGCTTGTAATACCGGACAGCAACCGTTACACTCACTGCAAATGCGGCAAGGAAAATGAACGACGTCCACCACCACGAACCTATGCAATATACTGCAGAAGAAACAATTACCGAAGTCGCCAGCCAGAACAGCATGGTTTTATGAAAAGTATCCGGATCCGGCGATTCGCTTCTGGCTGTTGCAACAGCAGCAAAACACGGAATTGTAAGCATATTGAAAGCTATGAACGCTATAAGAGCCGGTACCGTGATGCCTGTGGAAGCGATCATGGCCTGAACCGCCGCGATCCCGCCGTCGGCTTCAACGTCTATGACTGTGCCTGCAAGGCAGGCAGCCAATGTACCGAATGTAGAGATGACGTTCTCTTTAGCTATAAGTCCTGCAATTACCGCAACAACAAATACCCATCCGTTCGCGCCGAGCTGCACTCCGAAACCCATCGGTGTAAACAACGGCTGCAACAACTTTCCGAATCCGGCTATAATGCTCATTTCTGCAGAGGTTTCAGCATTTTCCATCCCGGGAATGAACTGCCAGTCGAAAGTAAAGCTTTGTAAAAACCATATCACTATCGTGGTGGCAAGGATTATCGTAAAAGCTTTTTTGATAAAATGCTTTGCTTTGTCCCAAAGATGAATCATGAGATTTTTGAACAAAGGCCTGTGATACGACGGGAGCTCCATTATAAACGGCGGAACTTCTCCTCTCATCGCGGTGTTTCTCATTATCAGTACCGAAACTACGGCCGTAACTATCCCGAGCAGATACATGCAGTAAGTTATTATGTCTGCGCTGCCCGCCCCGGCATTCGCCACTATCGCCCCCGCGATCGCCGACAATATCGGGAGCTTTGCGCCGCACGAAAAAAACGGTATTACTCTGACGGTAACCGTCCGTTCGTTCTGATCCGAAAGCGTCCTTGTATTCGCCATTGCCGGTATCGAACAGCCGAACCCCATTATCATCGGCATGAACGCACGCCCCGATAACCCGAATCTGCGGAATAATCTGTCAAGTATAAAAGCAACGCGCGCCATGTAACCGCTGTCCTCAAGTATCGAAAGCAGCAAATACAGCACAAGTATCAGAGGAACAAAGCTCCATACGGCACTTATACCCGCAAGAATACCGTCATTCACAAAGGCGGAAACCCATAACGCTACGCCTTCCCCTTCAAACAACCCTCCTATAAGGCCGAGTAACCAATCCATTATATTCACAAAAAGATTCGTTATTATGACTCCGGGAGAATTCAACGCTCCTTCCCCTACTACTCCCTCGAGTATGGCTACCCCCGCAAACGGAGCAAAATCTTTATTTATAACGCCTAAAGCCCCTAAATATAAAAAATCTTCAGAAAACGTTATATGGAAAACCGCAAACAGTATAATAAGAAATATAGGTATCCCGAATATCCTGTGCGTCAGTACCTTGTCGGCTTTGTCCGATCCCGTCATGCTTTTCCTGTCCCGGCTTTTTGTGAGCACCGAAGAATAGTTCCCCGAAATGTATCTGTACCTTGCATCCGCCACTACCGCCTCGAAATCAGTTCCGAACACCTCATCCTTAAACGTCTTCTTGAATTCGTCGATCATTTTCAGCGTGCTTTCATGCGACTTTATCTCAAGCTCATCATTCTCTACAAGCTTCACTGCATGAAATAACGGGTTTTCTATCTTTTGCCCCTCCAAAGCTATCCTGACATCTCCTATCAGATGTCCGAGTTCGCTTCCGTTCAGCACCGTGCTCCCCTTGCGCGGCTTGCAACTGATTTCGTAAGCTCTCTTCATGAGCTCATTGAATCCCTCTCCCTTCAGCGCAGAAATCTCTACCACCGGTAGCCCTATACGCCTCTCCAGTTCGGCGGCATCTATTCTGTCTCCGTTTTTCTTCACTACATCGATCATATTCAAAGCAACTACCATGGGAACATCGATTTCCATTATCTGTGTGGTAAGATATAAATTACGCTCAAGATTTGTTGCGTCCACTATGTTTATCACACACGCCGGCTTTTCATCAAGTATGTAATTGCGCGATATGACCTCCTCGGGCGTATACGGAGATAAACTGTATATCCCGGGAAGATCCACTATCTCTATGGGCTCACTCAGCTTCTTATATACCCCTGACTTCTTATCTACCGTTACGCCCGGCCAATTCCCTACATGAGCCGTCGATCCGGTCAACCCGTTAAAAAGCGTTGTTTTCCCGCTGTTGGGATTTCCCGCCAATGCAAATCGCTTCATCTCCTTACCTCCATCATGACCAGCGCCGCCTCACTCTTCCTCAACGTGAGCTCGTAATTCCTTACGTTTACCTCCACAGGATCCCCTAAAGGCGCCATCTTTACCATCCTTACCTCCGCTCCGGGCGTTATCCCCATATCAAATAGCCGCCGCCTTACCCTTCCGTCTCCGCCGACTCGCCTGATAACTCCTTCTTCCCCTATATTAAACTCACTTAATAACTTCTCCATTCTCCCTCCTATACTACCAGTATTTTCGTCGCTACCCCTTTGTCCAGAGCCAATCTACCTTCCTTCACTTTGCATATCACACTCCCCCTCTCACTCGAAAGCACCGTCAGTTCGGAATTTACCGTGATCCCCAGACTCTCAAGATGCTTCTTGAGCTTTTCATCCGCCAGTACCCTCACTACCCGCACAACCTGATTCAATGGCGCTATAACTATCGGCATCTGCCCTTCCTCCGTTCGACATTGTTAGCGTAGACTAACATATCCTCATAAAATTTGACAACCTTCAGTTGTCAAAGCTATTATACTATACTTTATGCCCTTTGTCAACAAAAATGTTAGACTAAGCTAACATAAAAAAAAAAAAAAAAAAAGAACAGATGTCACGACCTGTTCCTTTACGCTTTCAGATGGTTTTTGTTTCCTCTGAAGCTTTCATTTTGTTTTTGATGGCGTCAAAGGTTTCCTCGCTTATGACATGTTCTATACGGCAGGCGTCATTTTCCGCAATTTCCTCGTTCACGCCCAAACTTAACAGCAGGCTTTTGAGAGTCCTATGTCTTTCATACGTAGTTCTTGCAGACGCAAGGCCCTTTTCGGTGAGTTTTACGCGTGACTTTTCTCCTATCGAAAGATACCCGTCTTTTTCAAGCACCCGTATCGCTCTGCTTACGCTTGGCCTCGAATATCCGAGCCTTTCGGCTATATCTATCGATCGCACCTCTCCGCTGCGACTTAAAATATACACCGTTTCAAGATACATTTCACCTGATTCTTTAAGTTTCATGTGTTTACCTGCCTGTTCACTGCCGCATATTTTATTGTACGTTTTCTATTATTTTATCACTCGGCAACTTTTATGTCAAATATTGTTGCTTTATATTTGCTAACCTCAGCTTATATCTGAAAAACTCTCAGATGCAGTCACGCATATCTCCCGACGTCAATTTTAACGTCGCGCCGCTTTCGATCTCGTATATTTTCCCCTGAAAATCCATCCAGACGGTAACACAGCGAGGATTATACACCATACTGCCATCGGCACTCCAAACCAGTGATTCGTATGCTTTTACATAGTCATATAATTCGCCGTTCGTACATTTCCATATTCCTTGCGCCGCGGAAACCTCCTGCATAAAACTCTCGATCATGTCCCAATTGTCATGGTCGTTGAATTCATAGCTGTGACCCCATACGTAAAACAACAATGCTCCTCTTTTTTTTGTTTCCTTGTCAGGCTCAGCCGCGATAAATGCTTTCAGCAATTCAAAAAGCATTGGGTCGTTATGATGACATGTGGGATCGAGTTCCAGCCAATTGTCGGGAAGTGCAAAATCATGCGTACTTCTTGTCGTTCTTGCGTAGTCTATCCCCGAAACGGCAAGTATTCTTTTTACTTCCTCATTGAAATCACCGTAAGCATACGCCATCCCCCTGACGATCCTTCCGTACTTCTCTTCAAGGTATTTCCGACAGGACAGTACCTCTTCCAGTGCCGCCGTTGCCGGTACCTTGCTCATAAATATATGGTCTTTTCCGTGTACGGCTATTTCCTGTCCGTTTGAAACAAAATTCTTAAAACATTCTTCTTCGTCCAGTCTGTCGTGATTGCCCTTTTCGGGAAATATTCCGCTGTTGAGATTGAAAGTCCCCCTGAGGGCGTATTTATTGAGCAAGCCCGCAAACCTGATATCGGCCGATACGCCGTCGTCATACGAAAACGTCAGTGCTTTTGAAAAACCGCCCGGAAAACGTATAAATCTTTCGTTTTTCATCTTTTTCCCTTTAAAATCCTTTATGACTCTATATTATCCTCTTTTTTCACGCAAAAAAAGATACAAATTATTTTTTGTCAAAATATAGACAAATTGAAAATTGTGTGTTATGATATTATACACGGAGGTGCAATATGAACGACATTCTTTACGCAGGCAAGCATTTGCGTACCTATTCCGTCCAGAAGCACGCTCATATGCAGTGGGAGCTTATCTACTGCACCGGAGGCAATGGAGAGCTTCTGTTTGAAGACGGATCCATTTTACCTTATACTGAAGGGGAAGTTGCTGCCGTCCCTCCGGGTCTTATGCACTCAAATTTCAGCACCTGCGGCTTTACAAACGTACATATTCGTCTTTCAGACGCTACTATCCTATATAAAAACGCATTTAAATTTACCGACGATACAGAAAAACATGTCCTGAATGCATTCAACAGTATTTTTTATTTCTTTAACAGCCAGATAGATAAGAAAGAATTAGTGCTTTCAGCTCTCGGAGACCTTGTCGCTAGCTATACCATTGCTTTCAGAACTCAGAATACCGTTTCCAGAGTCGTGGAGGAGATAAAAAGCGATATCGTCAAAAACTTTCCTAATCCCTCTTATGAATTGGATACTTTTATCCGTTCACTGCCTTTCAGCTACGATTACCTGAGAAAACTCTTCAAAAGCGAAATGGGCGTAACCCCTCATACTTACCTTACTGCCATGAGAATGGAAACAGCAAAAAAACTCCTTTCCGGAATGTCCGAAAGCGAGTATAATATTTCTGAAATCTCTATGATGTGCGGTTACGACGAACCTCTTTATTTTTCCCGCGTTTTCAAGAAAGAATTCGGGGTCTCCCCCTTCAACTACGCAAAAAGCATCACAAACGAATAAATCCTATTGCCTTTTGACTTCTGTATAACACATCAAAAACGGAGCGACTCCTTTCGCTTCGTTTTTTACCATGGGCTCCGAAATATAATATTCATAGCTTCCGTCGCGACGACGGTTATTCTCCGGACCCAGTCCCGCTACAAGACAGATCCCGTCCAGTTCGAGTTCTCCGTCGTGCGCTTTCAGATACTTGCGGCATACGCTGTCGAATATATTCCTTCCCGTCTGCGAGTACTCTTTTTCACAGTAACCCATCCTCGCGCCTTTCATCATCGCGTACGCCACCATACAGCTGCCGCTGGTTTCCGGGTAATTCCCTTCCTTCCCTATCTTATCGACTACCTGATACAGCATGCCGCTCTCTTTATCAATATACGCCGATACGGCTCCGAGACTTTCCCTGAGTATACCGCTGAGCTTTGCACAAAGCTCTTCGCTTTCCGTATAATAACACACGTCTGTCAGAGCGGCATAGTACCACCCCATAGCTCTCAGCCAGAAATTTCGGCTCAACCCCCTTTCATCTGCCCAAAATGCCTTCTTGGAACAATCCAGCCCGTGATAATATAATCCGGTTTTTTCGTCTCTCATCAGACGGTGTACATTCTCAAACTGCATGGCTATATCCGAATAATCCTTATTGCCGAAAGCTTTCTGATATCTCGTATAAAATACCATCGCCATATAAAGACCGTCAAGCCATATCTGATCGGGATATATGGCTTTGTGCCAGAAATTGCCAGTTACGGTACGCGGCTGATCTTTCAGCTGATCAAAGAGCATCTCTGTCGCACGACGATATTTCTCTTCTCCGGTCCTGTCGAAAAGATCAAACAGCACCCTCCCCTCACAGATATCGTCAAGTGCATACTTCTCTTTTTCGTATCCCGTAATGCTGCCGTCGTCCCTCACATAATAATCTATAAAATTCTTTACGAAATCAAAATATTTCGCTTCGCCCGTTAGTTCGCCAAGCACAAGCAGGGATGTCATCATACAGCCGTCTATATAATTCCACGACGGCTTTTTCCCCATCCTGATGTTCTCAATATTCCAAAGCGGCTTATCCGGCGTCGAACCTTCCAGAAGACGCGATATATACTTTTCGATTTCGCTGTACACCATCAAAACTTACTCCCTTTCATAGTTCTTTACGTTCCCGGTCACGATCTCCTCGTTCTCCACGCCTTCAAAAGTAACGTTTTTAAGCTTCACGGTCTCCACATTATCAAAATATAAACCCGATTTTCTGCACGGCGCTATAAAACTCATCATCGCAGGCAATCCCGCTTCAGCATTTTCGGCAATCTTGAAACTCACGTTCTCAAGCTCTACTTCCTTTATCGGCATCTCCGGCAACCCGTCAAAATACCCGCACGCTACGTTCACTCCTTCACACTCCATATCTCTGAATGTGAATTTGCCTAAATAAGGCGTTCCGTCGTCAACGGGCAACCTCTTCCTCGACCATACGTATTCCGTCTTCCCGTCAGGGTCACAAAAATAATACATGTTTATGACAAGCGGCGTGAGCACGTCGACCATCTTGATCTTCTCAAACGTAACACCGTCTATCACTGCATCCTTGCCTCTGCCGCGTCTTGTCTTTATCCTGAGTCCTCTGTCCGCCTGCCGGAACAGACATCTGTTGACCGTTAAATTCGTCACCCCTCCGGACATCTCGCTCCCCAATACTACTGCTCCGTGTCCGTATTCCATCAGACAGTTCCTTATCGTATGTCTGTTCGCAGGTCTTTTATACTTCCTTCCCATGTACAGCTTGCCGGATTTTATGGCTATACAATCGTCACCGACGCTGAATCTGCATCCGATTATATTTACCCTGTCGCATGATTCCGGATCACATCCGTCCGTATTCGGACTCACTTTCGGCGCAAATACGCTCATATTGTAAAAATTCACGTCTTCACTGAAATAGGGATGAAACTGCCATGATGCCGCATTCTGTCCGGTTATCCCGTGAATGGTGACATTCCTGCATGCATTGAGAAATACCAGCCTCGGCCGGCCTTCTTTCCGCGCCTTGTGATTCAGCCACCATACGCTGTTCTGTGCATTGCCGTCTATGACGCCTTCTCCCACTATCGCTATGTCACGGCATCCGTACGCGGCTATCAGTGGCTGATGTGATACTGCCGGATCCCCTTCCCATGTGCTTATCTGCACTTCATGTCCTGTTTCGTCCTTTATCTCTCCGGGCAGTATCCTGTACTTCCCGACCTCGGTGTGTCCTAAAAGAGTCGCCCCTTTTTTAAGCTCTATCGTCACGCCGCTCTTGAGAATTATGGGAGCTATGAGATATGTCCCTTCGGGTATCACCACCCTGCCGCCTTCAAAAGTACAGTTTATCGCCGTCTGTATCGCTTCCGTATCTTCTGTGACGCCGTCTCCGACCGCTCCGAAATCCCTTGCATTCAATGCTGCTGTCTCTGACTTGGTTCTGAACTCCACTATCTCCCCGACAGGCTTCACCGTCATTCTGTATTCGGTGTCAGGCTTAAGATCAAATACGGAAAATACATTCGTATTCCCTCTGTATACCTCTTTTCCGTCTATCTCCGCGATAAATTCCTTTGTGAAATAAATATCGTCGTTCTCATGCTCGAAACACGCCGAAACCGACGACACATATAATAGCCTGATCATTCTTCACCTCCGTTTCAGTCTCCGTTCTCAGATGTCTTATGCCCCGATGCCTTTCTTACAAGGTAAACAATCAAATTCTTTATGCCTATAAATGCCATATCATATGCCAGATAAAATAATCCGAACAGCAACGGCTCAACCGGCAACGGATTATCTGTCGCCGGCAATCCCTGTGATTCTATTATCCACTTGTTTATAATATTGTAGGTAAATACCACACACAGCACTACTATTACCGCATATATCAGATTTATGAACAATGTCCAGAATTTCTTCACCGGCACCATCATAAAACTGTTGTATTCTTTGTCCGACTGAAAATGCATGAATATGTTATTCAGCAATACGTCTGTCGTCAGTCCCATCACTCCGCCGAGCACTATTATCATCGCTTCAGAATCGGTCAGATAACTGCCCAGTCCGAATCCTATAAAGAAATACACCGCCCCGGCAAACCAATACTTCAGAAACAAAGCTTTCACCCATACCGGAATCTTAGACAGTATACTCGTTTGATACTGATCTGCGGCGTTTATATCCTCTACGCTCTTGACTTTCTCGGGCTCCCTGTGTGCCTCTACAAGATCGTCCACCGCTTTGGTGTTCAACGTATATCCGCCGAGTTGTTCTTCCCTGTCTTCCTGTCTTTTTTTTGCCTCGTATTCCGGGTTTTTGTTTTTCTTTGCCACTTCTACCTCTGCTTTACCGTCCTTCAGTTTTTCTGTCAGGTATTCTCACCATGAGTTCAGTCTTCGATCTCTATATAGGTATCCTCTATATCCTCATTGAAATCTGCATGTACCGTCGTATTTATCTTCGACAACAGCTTCTTTATCAATGGCAACGTTACTATCAGCAATACCGATATCCCGAGCAGTATAAGGTGTGCTATCAAAGCATCCTGCGCCGCATATATATATACTCTGTCCTGCACCTGGAAACCTTCGTTCAGTCTCCTCTGAACGGTCAGATAATAAAATATGTCGCATACGATTATTATCGCAATAAATACGAAACTCAGCACTAACATCGGAATATGTACCTTTTTCCTCTTGGGAAAACTGTTCATGAACGTCACTAATCCGAGTATGGAAAGCAATAAAGCCACAAAATTCGTCAGCCCCATATTCGGCGAATTCAATACTGCCGTCGTATTGGAAAAATTCGTCAGATTAAGCATAAAAACCAGCAAACACACGATCAGCATGAAAAATGGGATCTTCGACGGCCGTCTTTTCAGCGAAACCATCTGCTTGCGAAAATATTCCTTGACTCTCGCTTTGATTCCATTTGTTTTCTGTGATTTTCTTTCTGAAGCTTCCATTTCGCACCCCTATCTTATTGCCTTTGTGGTCTCTTTGTCAAAGAAATGCACTTTCTCCCTCTTGAACGTTATCCCGATCTCATCTCCGACATTATACGTGCACCATTCCTTGAATTTTGCTACCAGTCTTTGCTTTCCGTTTACATGTCCTGTTATTTGTGTGTTCTGTCCCAGATTCTCGTTACTGAAGACATGCAGTATCAGGTCTTCGCCCTTTGTGACATCTTCCGGTCTTACTCCGAGTATTATATTCTTCCCTTCGTACGATCTCAACAGCTCCTTCTGTTCTTCTCTGAGCGGCATCTGCATGTTCTCGTTCTCAAGCATGCCGTTATTTACTTTAAGATCTATAAAATTCATCGAAGGCAACCCGATAAACCCCGCTACAAAAAGATTCGCCGGCTTGTCATAAAGCTCTAAAGGCGTTCCTATCTGTTGCACGTATCCGTTGCTCATACATACTATCCTGTCTGCAAGCGTCAATGCTTCTATCTGATCGTGTGTCACGTATATCATTGTCGCTCCGAGTCTTTTATGCAGCAGCATGAGTTCCCTTCTCATCGACCCTCTTAATTTCGCGTCCAGATTTGACAACGGTTCGTCAAACAAAAATACCTTGGGATCCCTTACTATCGACCTTCCCACGGCAACTCTCTGTCTCTGCCCGCCTGACAACTGCCTCGGCTTTTTGTTGAGCTGATCGCTCAGCCCGAGTATCTCCGCCGCCGCAAGCACTTTCCTGTGTATTATCCTTTTGTCCTCTTTCCTCATTACAAGACTGAACGCCATGTTTTCATATACCGACATATGTCCGTAAAGTGCATAGTTCTGAAAAACCATCGCTATATCTCTGTCTTTTGCCGGCATCCGTGTGACGTCTTTCCCGTCTATTATCAGTTTCCCGTTGGATATATCTTCCAGCCCTGCCACCATCCTGAGCGTCGTGGACTTCCCGCATCCGGAGGGACCGACAAGTACTATAAACTCCCCGTCTTTGATATCAATGCTGAAATCAAATACAGCCTGAACATTATTATCATATATCTTATCCAGATGTTGTAAACTCAGCTCAGCCATTGACTCTTCTCCCCTCCTTGTTTTCGTATTTTCTCTTCTCTGTTGACTTTATGAAACTTACTAACCCGGCTGTTATCAAAAATACCGCCGATATTATCAGGTACACGATAAGCGCTACGTATGCTTCGGTCGACATGAATCCCGTGTTTTCCATCTGCGCTTCCGCCGCTGTGCTCGCTTCATATGCCATCCTCGGGAATATGAATATCCTTACGATCTGCAGCACCCCGACTATCATAAGTATCACCGAATATTTACGATCATATGTCTTTACTCCTTCCGACGATAAAAATACCGTAAGCATGAACAAAAGATTATATATTATCGACGCCCCTATCATGATCTGATAATACCAGTTATTGTTCAGCTTATAAAACGTTACAAAGTAAAATACATTTGCCAATAAACCCAGCAGCGCCAGCATACGTGACAATTGATCGTTCTTGTAACACATTCTGTCCAGACGTATTATTCTGGATTCCTGTTTGGAGAATACAGCAGAATTGTTCTTGCTCATTTTACTACCTCCATCCTTGCGCCATCCGGATTGTATTTCCCGCCGAGAAGCTTGTCTTCTTTCTTCATTATTTTAAGTTTCCACACAAGATTCACTATCAATAAAATCGAGGCGGCCACCACTAATGCGCACATTACCATGGCAACATCAAAGTAAAATGTCGATTCGGTGTACTTTATATTCTTGTAGATTTCTTCTATCCACTTTTTGAGCGTTTCAAAATCTACTGCCAAAAACTGCGCTTTGTATTTCAGAAGACCTACAAATATCAATGCACTCAGCACCACATCGACAACCGCTACTACTATGGAGCAGACTATGTTCGCTACATAATATCTTCTCCTTTTATGCGTCATTGTCACATAAAGAGCCACTGCCGCCAATATCATTATGAGAGCGTATATCATAAACTGATTGTTGAAGGGCTGTATATCATAGAATATATTCGCACCATCCACTCTATCACAGAAAACATATAATAGATCGTATATTGTAGTGCAAAGTCCGACGGCAGATACAAAACAAAGCGCGCCGACTATTAACATTACCAAGCATATTATCTTCTGGAATTTCATTTGAGCTTTCATTTTGAACCTCGATTTCTTCCCTCCCCGAAGGTCTCCCTCCGGGGAGGTCTTTTTTTTACTTTTTTACCTTTTTACTATTCCCTACTTTGTAATATGAGTGTTGTAATACTCAAGCAGATCATCCCATGCAAGGTCCTTGATCATTACATATGACTTTCCGCCTACATCATCACTGTTGATATATTCTGCAAGCGCCTTGGGTGTCTCGGGTGCTTTCGTTATATAAGGCGAGGTAAGTGTCGCACCGGATCCGAATCCGACTTTTATAAGTTCGATCCATACGTTGTATTCGCCTTTCGTCTTGCTGAAGCAATTCTGCAATACTACAAGCTGTTCAAGATATGTATCATCGTTAGCGGTCGTCGGAAGCACTGTGGGCATCATCATGTAGAACATGTTTTCCTGCATCTCGGGTGATACGTGTTTTACTGTTCCCAATGCTATCGCCTGCGCTACCTTTAATGCGCCTTCCTGTCCGCCTTCGGATGTGCACTGATACTCAAAGCCCTGATCCTTTACAAATCCTATAGGAAGTGTGGATCCGGTAATCTGACGTGCATAATTGGTATAGTTTCCGCCGCTGATGTTCCAGAGTTCATCAAGAGCAGCCTGGCTCATCTTGGGTATTTCTTCACCTTTGTAGTTTATCGTTACGATATTGCCGTCATTGTCATGCTCGATCCATGCATCGGGACCATAGCTCATAAGAATGTTGCCTTCTTCGCTGAACATATAGTCAAACATGGTTATCGTAGCGTGAAGCTTGTCAGGATCATTTGCTACTTCGGCAGGTATGCACCATCCGTTTGTCTTTACCGAACGCCATGATTCCGTGAATCTCATCCATACGCCGTTCTCATCCGTTCCGTCATACCATTTCGCCACGGGAGTCATTACGGGAGCAAGATTGAAACCTTCAATATCTACCGTATTGTTATAAAGTGTCTGAGTCTGAACATAGTCATAAATCATGAAACCAAGGTTCTGCTCATACATGGTCTTATAAATCGTCCCGTGTGAAGCGTTGTCAAAGTCCTGAAGAATAAGGCCTTCACGATAGAGCTCGTTGAGCTTGGAAACTGCCTGAGAGAAATCTTCCTGTCCGCGAGCGTCAACTACGTTGCCCTCGCTGTCAAAATACAACCAGTCATGTCTGCTTTCATATCCACGTACGCCAAACAGGCTTACAAGGCTGAGAAGGTCAGATGTTCTGTTAAGTGTGGTCTCGCGAGGGAATATTCCCGTTACCTTTATGCTGTTCTGTCCGGTAAGTGTGAACGTATTTGTAACAACGCAGCGAAGAAGAGCTACAAGCTCATCCGCATCCCATGCAGCATTGTATCCGGTAAAGAGATCGCTCCTCTTTGTCCCGTATATGGGAGCACCGTTTGCATCGGTATATGCAGCGTCTATGTAATTACGAAGCGCGTTGACAAGCGTCACGCCGTTCTTCTCGGTCATATTGTTCATGTACTCGACAATGTTGCCGTACTCGGTGTCATAATTCTTTGTTATTATCTGTGTGGACTGTCCGTCAGCAGTAAGGCTTTCGATCTCAAGCTTGCCGCTGAGAGGCATGTAAGGAGTATAAACCGTTGCGCTTGCAACATCATAGGTCGTTGCCGTGAATTCGCCTTCGCCGTCAAGCAGCTTCTCTACCCAGTCGGTCCTCATAAGATAATATTTCTCAATATCATCATATCCGTCAAAGTAAGGAGAATAGTATATCGCACCGGTATCGGTATCTGAAATAAGGGAGAGATATACTATGGGGTTCTCGTTAAGGAAACGAGAGAAATTGGGCATATATTCAAGATACTTGGAAAGATCGAGAATAAGTCCGTTTTTACCGTCGGCGGTTATATCCGATGCGTTTCCTACTACAACATCAACGCCTTTGAATCCTTTCGCCTGCCATGCTTTGTACTCATTCTGAGCTGAGGTGGCTCCGGTATATACGTTGTTGAATGTCACGTTAAGTCTGTTCTGGAGTTCGGCCCACACAGGCTTAAGATCGTTGAGATAATAGGTCTTGCCGTCTGCAAGCGTAAGGCCTTCGCCCACTATGCTGGAAGCACCGTAAGTGATCGTCGTAGACGTACTGTTATGAGTTACGCCCATTCTGATCTCCGTTCCTTCAGCATATGTGAAGTCGTCTTCCACAGGCTTCTGTGCACCGCACACTGTGCAGATCCCGAATTCATTATAGGTGTGAGGAGAATGCTCAACTCCGCACTCTGTACAGAAACCGTTTTCCCAATGATGTTGGTGACAAGCAGCAAGTGCTACTAAAAACACCATCGTCATCAAAACAAGAACAATTAAAAATGCTCTTTGCCTTTTCATTTTCTTTTCCTCCTGATTTTGTAATCGTTTTTTTTATTACATCCGGCTTTACCGAGTATAATCTTATTCCTTCACGCCGCCTACATTCACTCCCTTCGCAAAATATTTCTGTATGAAAGGATATATTATAAGTATAGGTATTATAGCGCATATTATCATGGCGTACATGGCAGAGTTGGCTGCAAACGGCCCGTATCCGGAAGGTACCACCCATGCCACGTCACTGTTATTTATTTCAGAATCCATAAAGTCTCTTATGAACACCTGCAACGGCCATTCATTGCTGTTTGACATCATTGTCCTTGCCCAGTAGTAACCGTTCCAACGAGATACCGCAAAGAACAACGCTACGGTTGCAATCGTGGACTTGCTCATGGGAATATACACCTTCGTCAGCACCTGCATTTCCGTGGCTCCGTCCACTATTGCCGCTTCTTCTATCTCCGAAGGCACTCCCTCAAACGAATTCCTTAAAAGTATTATGTTCATCGCCGCCATACCCATGGCTATTACAACCAACCATTTGTCATCCATTATCCCTATGGCGTTGAAAACTTCCTTCGTTGCGGTGTAGTTAAGAAACTGAGGTACTATACCCGCTGAAAACCACATCGTAAATACCAGAAAGAAGTTGAATCCTTTCCTGAACATCAACCGCTTCTTCGACAGCGCATATCCGCCGAGTATCGCCACAAACAATGCCCATATCGTTCCGAAAAATGTCAGGAACAGTGTGTTTGAATAACTTGACCAGAAATCGTTTTTGTTGAATATGTATGAAAACGCGTCAAACTGCACATCTATCGGATACAATATAACACCGTTGCTCTGCACAACCTGCTGACCGCTGATTGACGCGGATATCGCATATATGAACGGATATACGCAGGCCAGTGCAAAAAGCCCCAACAATGTGTATGAAATCACCTTAAATATAAGCTCGGATATCTCTAGTTTTCTTTTCATACCCTTATCCTCCTAATAAAGCGATACATTCGACGCTTTTTTACTTATAAGATTTGCACCTATTACAAGCAGCATACCCGTGACGTTATTCATCATCTCTGCCGCTGACGCTAGTCCCGGCGCACTTGTTGATCCGCCTGTAGCCGTCCCTACGTTTCCCAGCCGCATCGCAAACGTGCTGACTACATCCGCCGTTTCATACGTGTTGTTATTGTAAAGCAGAAATACTTTTTCATAGCCTATGGACAAAAGCGATCCTATCCTCATTATAAGCATTATCACCACGGTCGAAAGTATGCTCGGTAAGACAACATATCTCATTTGCGCCATCTTCCCGGCTCCGTCTATTTGAGCAGCCTCGTAGCTTGTCGGACTGATGGCTATTATCGCAGCAAAAAATACTATGGAATCGTATCCTGCGCCTTCCCATATACCCGTTATCTGGTATACCGCCCTGAAATACAACGGGTTATTCATCATTCCTACATTCGCCGTCTCCTGCGATATCACTCCCAGACTTACCAACAGTTTGGATATTACGCCCGGTTCGGTCCCGGTTGCGGTACTTGCTCCCTGCAATAGCAGCAGCGTCAACGACGTGATTACAACTGTGGACATGAATTTAGGTAAGTATGTGAATACCTGAAATACACTCCTTGTCACATTCGATTTCACTTCATTGAAAAACAATGCAAGTATTATGGGCATGGGAAAACCGAAACACAAGCCGTAAAAACTGAGCAGGAATGTATTCCTGAAGGCTCTCCAGAACAGTACGCTTTCTCCGCCTGACAACAGTCGCAGAAAATTGCTGAATCCGACGAAGTTCTGCTCATTTACCGACAGAGATGTGTCCGACAGCTTGAAACAACCCAAAAGCTCATACATGGGCATGTAACGCCAGAATAAAAACACCAGCAACATGGGAACCAGCATCAGATACAGACGCCAATCCCTTATCAGGTTTCTTGCCACTGTCTGCCAATGATGCTTTTCAACATCATCGCGCACTCTTTGCTCGGAATCCATTACATAGCTTTGCGACTGCTCGTCCCAAATCAAATAACTATCCATAGCTTTCTCTTTCATCTTAGTCCTCCGACCTGTTACATCTTTCAAGGGACTTACCCTTATTTTTCATTATTAGATTTTTTGTTTCTGCTTTTCCTTTTCTTCGTTTACTCTTTTTATATAACTCTTCTGATCCTCAAAAAGCCCGTCCTGCTTCCTTGCTACCAGTACTATCAGTATCCCGAAAACCAAAGACAAACTGTCTGAAAAGAAGTGTGCGCTTACGGAATCCATTAAACTCCTTCCGTAAAGCAGACTCATCGCTATCCCTCGGCCTATGGAAGAAAAAGTGAATATCAGCGCGGTATACAGCACTCCGTAATACCATTTGCTTCTCAGCTCCTCTTTCCCTAACAGCTTCGGGAACAACAGCGCCGGCACAAGACATAAACAACTTCCGACCACATACATGAAATATTGCTTGAAATCCGCTCCGCTCGCCGCACAAAACGCTATATTTGCAAGCAAAACATGTATTATCGAATACGGCCCCCACCTCATTGCCACTATTGCCGTCAGCGGCACAAGCAGCGACAACGTATATACTTCCGTCGTGAACCAGTATCTGAGCGCCACCACGATCACGGCCTCGAATACGCAAACTATTACGGCAAATATTGTCAGATCCATTGCACGATATTGAGAAAATGTGATATTCCTCATGAATTTTGCCTCACAGTCTTATTTTGCTCTTGTTTTTTGATACTTTTTGCTTTATAATATCATTATCAAATTAGGAGGTCTTCTCATGCACTGCAATTTCGATCTTTCAGCCGCCCTCAGCAAAGCTCGGCCCGGCGACACGATTATGATCCCGGAGGGAACCTACAGAGGCAAATTCACTCTTTCCGTTCCCAATGTCACTCTCTCAGGCTCCGACCCCTATAAAACCGTCATCATCAACAACGACTTCGCTAAGAAAATCCATTCCGATGGCCTGGAGTACAACACTTTCCGCACCTACACACTCGCCGTTACCGCTCCGGGCATCACACTCAAAAACCTTTCCATCGTGAATGACGCCGGCGATCCTTCTTCTAAAGGTCAATGCGTTGCGCTCACGGTTTACGCGGATTCTTTCTCCGCCTCCGACGTCGTCCTCGATTCCACTCAGGACACCCTCTTCTGCGGGCCTCTCCCCGACGACCTCATAACCCGGTATATCGATTTCCTCCCCGACGATATCAGGTACGCCGAAGGTTCTTTCAAGCACATCTTTTCATCATGTGTCATAAAAGGCTCTGTCGACTTCATCTTCGGATGTGCAGACGCTCTATTCGACAAATGCTCGCTGATTTCCGTCAATGACGGCAGAAATCACGGTTTTGTCGCCGCCCCGGCTCATTCTCTCAAGCAAACCGTGGGCTTCGTTTTCTTTAACTGCAATTTCGAAAGCATCGGCTTAGATGACAGCTCGGTCTTTCTCGCAAGACCCTGGCGCGATTACGGTAAATGCTCTTTTATCGATTGTTCTTACGCCCCGCACATCAACTCACTCGGCTTCGACAAGTGGAACGACACTGAAAGAAACCGTACTGCCCGCTTCAGCGAACTCCCGCTTTTAAAAGGACGCGAACCTTGGGCAAAACCTCTTTCCCGCGCCGAAGCGGATGCGCTGCTGTCTTATTTCCGGCGCTAATTCTTCTTTGAAAAATATCTTACGGCGTTGTTGTAGCAGATATCCTCCACTATCTTCCCCACAAACTCTATATCTGCCGGGTATTCGCCCCTTTCTATTATCGCGCCCAGTTTATTGCAGAGTATCCTGCGGAAAAACTCGTGCCGCGTATATGAAAGAAAACTCCTTGAATCCGTCAGCATCCCGACAAACTTGCTCAGCAATGCCATTTGACTCAACGTTTCCGTCTGCCTCTCCATTCCGTCCTTCTGATCGTTGAACCACCATCCGGATCCGAACTGTATCTTTCCGTCATACCCGCTCTGCTGGAAACAATTCATTATTGTAGCAAGCACTTCATTGTCTCTGGGGTTAAGGCAGTATAGTATGGTCTTGGGAAGATTGTTTTCCCTGTCAAGAGCATTGAGCAATGCAGAAAGCTTTTCGGCAACAAGTCCGTCGTTTACAGAGTCGAACCCCGTATCCGGACCGAGCAGTTTCATATATCTTTCGGAATTGTTCCTCAGTGCGCCTATATGGTACTGCTGCACCCAATCGTATTTTCTGTATAATCTGCCAAGCTCCGTAAGCACGTATCCCTTATATTTCTCAATTTCACAGCGCGTGACGGCTTCTTTCGCAAGGGCTTTTTTAAGTATCGCGTCTGCTTCTTCACGCGTCGCTTTCTCATACATTACCACGTCCAACGCATGATCCGAACAGCAGCAGCCGTTTTTATCAAAATACTCTGTCCTCTCCACCAAAGCTCTGCTCAGCTCATCTATTCCGCTTATCTTATACCCGCATACCTTTCCGAGTTTCTCTATATACTCGCTAAAACCTTCCCGCTCTATATTGAGCGCCTTGTCAGGACGGAAAGCCGGCGACACCCTGACCTCGAAATCCTTGTCCTGTTTTAACAAAATATGCCATCTGAGGTCATCCACAGGATCATCGGTAGTGAATATGGTCCTGACGTTATTGTTGACTATCATTTTACGCGCACTCAGAGTGCGTAATTTCTCGTTTGCATCTTTGTATATTTTTTCTGCGGTCTCGGGTGAAAGTATGTCATATATCCCGAAATATCTTCTTAATTCGAGATGCGTCCACAAATATAAGGGATTCCCGATACAATAAGGCATTATTTCCGCATACTTCAGGAATTTCTCATAATCTTCGGCGTCTCCGGTTATATATTTCTCGTCTACGCCCGCTTCCCTCATGAGCCTCCACTTATAGTGATCGCCACCAAGCCATACCTCAGTAAGCGAACGGAATTTCTTATCTTCGTATATCTCCTGAGGATTTAAATGACAATGAAAATCAAATATCGGCGCCTTCGCTGCATATCCTTCATAAAGCTTTAATCCGACCTCGTTATCGATCAAAAAATCCTTACCCATGAACTCTTTCATAACCACCTCATAATGTCACGCCCGTTTTGAACAAAGCTATTTCTCTTGTATTATTGATCTCGTTCTTTGTCTTTTTCCCGCTTGCCACTTCAGCTACAAACTTTATAAGCTCCTGCAGTTTATCTTCAAAGCTTGCGTCCTGCACTATATCGCCGGCATTGAAATCTATCCAGTTTTTCTTCCTTTCGCTCAGCTCCGTGTTAGTGGAAACTTTTACAGTCGGCACAAACCCTCCGAAGGGTGTCCCTCTGCCCGTAGTGAACAACACCATCTGACATCCGGCTGCCGCCAGATTCGTCACCGCGACCATATCATTCCCCGGTCCGTTCAGAAGTGTCAGCCCTTTCGATTTTATCGTTTCGCCTTCCTTTATTACCGACTCCACTTCTCCGCTCCCGGACTTTTGCGTACACCCGAGCGATTTATCCTCAAGCGTCGTTATCCCTCCGGCCTTATTGCCCGGCGACGGATTCTCATATACCGGCTGACCGTTATTTATATAGTAATCCTTAAAATCGTTTATAAGTCCGACTATGTCCCGAAATACTTCTTCGTTTTTTGCCCTTGCCATCAGAAGTCTTTCAGCTCCGAACATCTCCGGCACTTCCGTCAGCACCGTGGCTCCGCCTACAGACGCCATATAATCGGAAAACCTTCCCAACAACGGATTGGCAGTTATACCGCTCAGTCCGTCAGAACCGCCGCATTTCAGTCCTACATTAAGACACTCTATACCTTTTGTTACCCTTCTGTCCTTTTCGGCTACAAAATACAGTTCTCTGAGCAGTTTCACGCCTTCGGCTATTTCGTCCCCGACATCCTGAGCCACCAGGAACCTTACGCGCTTTTCATCGTAATCACCGAGAGTCGCCCTGAAATCCTTCATCGTGTTATTTTCGCACCCAAGCCCAAGGACCAACACTCCGCCGGCATTCGGATGACGTACCATACATTGCAGCAATGTCCTTGTCCTCAGATGATCTTCTCCTGTCTGCGAACACCCGTAAGGATGCGTAAAAGCAAATACGCCGTCTGTTCCGCTGTCGCCGAATTCCGCTCTGTATCTTTCAACGATCTCCTTCGCCTGCGCATTGACGCACCCTACCAGCGGTATTACCCACAGCTCATTCCTGATCCCGACCTTGCCGAACGCACGTTCGTAAACTTCGACTTCTACGCTTTCCCTCTGCTCCTGCGGTGCAATCTCGGCTTTATTATATTTGTATTCCGATTTGCTGTCAAGATCGGTACGCATATTATTTGTGTGAACGTGTTCGCCTTGAGAGATGTCGCATTTTGCCGAACCTATCACTTCGCCGTACTTTATTATCTTTTCCCCTGCTTTTATGGGTCTTAAGGCAAATTTATGCCCTCTCTCGATATCCTCAAGCAAAACCGTCCCGCAAAGCTCCTCTCCTTTGGAAAGCTTCACCAGCGCTACCGCCACGTTATCTTTTTCGTTGATCACGACGCACTTCTTCATATCTTACCCCAGATATTTCCCGAGAGCTTCTCTCATACCGGTCTTTTCTATATCCTCAATATATCCCGCAAGCAATTCTTCCGCTCCATCCGGCACCTTCGTTCCGCTCCATATCGCCTTGAATCCGAGTGCACGCTTCGCTACCTCACGATAATCCTTTCCTTCCCATACCGTTTTCCATTCTTCTATATACTCAGGATTGTCGTTCAAAGCAATGTTTTCATCTCCTCTTTTCCCTTTATAAAAAACCGTGAGAGCGGCAAAAGAGAAAAGTATATCCGTGGGAATTTTGCCGAATTTGTCAATGTAATCCGAAAATGTCTGCAAAAGCCTTGTCCTGAACTTTGTAGTTGCGTTGAGCGCTATGGACATGAGTTCGTGCCTTATAAACGGATTGCGAAACCTTTCCACCACACTGCCGGCAAATGCAGCCATCTGATCCTCGGGAAGAGCTATTGTGGGTTTTATAGTGTCAAATATAAGATTGTGCACGTATTTTCCTACTTCGCCGTCTTCCATGCTTTCCCTTACCGTATCGAGTCCGCATAAATATGCCACCGGCACCATTGCGGTATGCGCCCCGTTAAGGATTTTTACCTTCCTTTCCTTGTAAGCCTTTATTGACGGCGCAAATATCACGTTGAGTCCTGTCTTGTCCGCGGGCAGCAGGCGGTGTACCTTTTCATCCTCCTTGAGCACCCAAAGATGGAATACTTCGCCCTTGACCACATTATTGTCCTTATATCCCGTTTCTTCCCATATCTGCTGTATGTTCTCCCTCGGATACCCCGGCACTATCCTGTCCACAAGCGTACTGGTGAATCCGTTGGCATTATTCATCCAATCTATAAACTCAGCGCTCATCTTCTTCTCTTCAGCAAGCTGATTCAGCACTTTCTTCAATTCATCGCCGTTATTGTCTATGAGCTCGCAAGGCACTATGGCAAGTCCTTTTGTCGGGTCGCCTTTAAAGTAATTGTATCTTTCCTCAAGAAAAGCCAACAGTTTCCCCGGAAAACTTACCGGACATTTACTGAAATCGGTATCCTCTTTGACAAACGCTATCCCGGCTTCCGTCGTGTTCGATATTATCGTTTCAAGCTTTTCACTGTGGGCATATTCAAGAAACTTTCCGTACTGAGTATAAGGATTTATGAAATCCTCGAGAACGTCTATGATCTGACGGCTTTTCACTTCTTTCCCTTTGTCTATGCCTTCAAGACACACCGTATACAATCCGTCCTGCTCTTTCAAAGCGTCCACCCTTCCTACCGGCATGGGCTGCACTACCGCTACACCCGCATTGATGGCACCCTTATCATTGAGATCCTGCAGGATCCAGTCTACGAACGCTCTGAGAAAATTTCCTTCCCCGAACTGCATTATTTTAACATCACGATGTTTTTTGTTATAAGTACCAGCGCAAAGCTCTTTCATTTTAATGCTCCTTGAGGCATCCGCCCTTATATCTTTATATCTTTATTTTATCCTCAAATACTTTGTTTTTGAGTTTTATGAGACACACCACGGCTATCACTACCGACATCAATCCTATCCCGCAGTTTGACACCAGCATGGCTATACCCAGACTCTCTGCCCCAAGACTCGGAAAACAGTTCATCATTATTATCATGCTCGGCACCCTGAATACAAACAATCTTGAAAGATTCACGATCATGGAAAGCTTCGTATAGCCCAATCCGTATATAAGTCCCATTACAGCCGAATTTATCGCCAACGCTATAATCCCGACCCTCTCATAACCGAATATCTTGCTTATCAATGCCGCATAGCTCTCTTCTTTCGCAAAAAACGATACTATATCCTTCTCAAAAACTACAAGAAGTATGACTCCTATGACTGCTATCGTGACCGTGGTCCCAAGCGAACAGAAAAATGCCGAATATACTCTGTTTTTCTTTCCTGCCCCTATGTTCTGACTGATTATCGCAGAGGTGGATTCCTCCACGCTTCCCGTTACGTTTGTCACGCTTCCGCTTATATGGTTGCTTATACCGAGTGCGCCGGGGGCATCGTCTCCGTAATTTACGGCCATCGCGTTGACTATGACCTTCCCCAGTGAAAACACAAACTTCCCGAGAAACACAGGAAATCCGAGTTTCCCGAGCGGAGCAAGTATTTCCTTCTTCAGTGACACATTGCGCCTGCTGAACCTGAACAGGTACCTCTTCCTGCCAAGCATCACGAACGCATATGCCGTAACTATCAGGTTGGCCAGCAATGTCGCTACCGCCACCATCACAGTGTCCATTTCAAACACGAATACGAACATCAGCGTCAGCCCGATCTTGACCCCCATGACTGCAAGGTTTATAAACAGAACATTGAGCGTTGCCCCGCGCGACTTTTCCAATCCGAGAAATACGGAATTAAATATCATCACGCCCACCGTGCAGATCTGCACTATGAAATATCCGAGCCCTAAGTCTATGAGTTCATCGGTAAATCCCGCAAGCCTCAGTATCGGTTTTGAAAAAGGCAGCACCGCAGCCATCAACACCATCGATACTATTACCGCCACGACCAGTATCGTACTCGATACCTTCTTTGCCCTGTCAAAATCATTTTTGCCTATCAGCCTCGATACTATTATGGAACCTCCGGTCGCCAGCCCTCCGCCTATGGCAGTGAACATGTTCTTCAGCTGATCTATCATAACCACAGAAGAAAGCACGCTCGATTCCTTTCCTGCCAATACTATGGTATCTATTATCCCATATAAATAAGTAAAGGCATTCAGCGCTATCAACGGCAGCGATATGTATAATACCACATTCAGCATGTTTCCGCTGATTATGAATTCACGTTTTTTTATGTCTTTCTCCGAAGCTGCTGATATTGACATCGTTATTTACTGATTATATTCTCCGTTTCTCCGTCAAAAAGATAAATCTTGTCATGCGGTATATGGAATTCGAACTCGGATCCGATCACAGGCGTATCGTAAGGATTAATCTTAAGTATTATCTTCTGTTCTCCGAGATTGGCATATACGTTTGTGTTATCGCCCAAAAGCTCCGTGAGCTCTACCTGTCCGCTGAACGACACCCCTTCATTGCTGTGCAGCTCACACGCCTCAGGACGGAATCCCATATATATTTCCTTCCCTTCGTACCCCGCTGCGTTGTCCATATATATCGACGCGTCGCTTATGACCGTACCGTCCGGATATACCAGCTTGCCTTCCGATATCCGCACTTTGATGAAATTCATCGGCGGCTCACCTATAAAACCGCCCACAAATTTATTCACGGGTTTAAAATACAGTTCGTATGGCGTACCTATCTGCTGTATATAGCCGTCCTTCATTACAACTATCCTGTCCGCCATGGTCATGGCTTCCGTTTGATCATGCGTCACATAAATAGTCGTCGCCTTCGTTTCCCTGTGTATCTGCGTTATCTCCGATCTCATCGTCACACGCTGCTTTGCATCCAGGTTACTTAAAGGCTCATCCATAAGGAATATGTCCACCTTCCTGATTATCGCCCTTCCTACGGCTACCCTTTGCCTCTGTCCGCCGGAAAGCTCCCTCGGCTTCCTGTCAAGATAATCTGTCAGCCCAAGTATCTTGGCCGTCGCATTCACCTTTTCCTCAATTGTTTCTTCGTCTATTCCCTGAAGAGTCAGCCCGAAAGACAAATTGTCATATACCGAAAAATGCGGATACAATGCGTACGACTGAAATACCATCGCCACGCCCCTGTCTCTGGGCCCCTTCTCGTTGGCTCTGACTCCGTTAATCTGAAACTCACCGCTCGAAATATTTTCAAGCCCCGCTATCATTCTCAAAGTCGTGGATTTTCCGCACCCCGACGGTCCAACAAACACTATGAATTCCTTGTCTTTTATATCAAGACAAAAATCGTGCACCGCATGAAACCCGTTAGGATATATCTTATTTACGTTTTTGAGGGACAACTGTGACATGACTCTTCTCCTTAGACTTTTTACTTTAATTCACTGTTTTTGATATGATCCATATCATCAAAATCCTTGTTCTCTCCGCACATGCCCCATATGAACGTGTAACTCCTCGTCCCTACACCGGCATGTATAGACCAACTCGGCGATATCACGGCTTGCTCGTTACGCATGAGTATGTGCCGCGTTTCTTCCTTGGTCCCCATTAAATGCACTACATAATCCTCAGCCTGAAGCCCGAAATAAAAATATACTTCCATCCGCCTCTCGTGCGTATGACACGGCATCGTGTTCCATACCGACGTCGGATCAAGCACCGTCATCCCCATCGCAAGCTGACAGGATTCGCATACGGCCGGATGTACGTACTGATTTATTACTCTCTTATTCAGAGTCTCAGCCTCTCCGAGCGGCACATGATTCGCCTTCTCAAAAGGTATGTGCACTGTGGGATAACTTCTGTGCGCAGGACATGAATTTATATAAAACTTCGCGGGGGCCTTCCTGTCATACGATCCGAATACGACTTCCTTCGTCCCCATGGATATATACATCCCGTCCTTCTCGTTCATTTCGTATCTGGTTCCGTCAAGCACTATGTACCCCTTGCCGCCTACATTTATCGCACCCATTTCCCTTCTTTCGAGAAAATACTCCGCTGCAAGCTCCTTGCAGGTCCCGAGCATTACCTCCTTCTCTACAGGCATCACGCCTCCCGCTATTATCCTGTCCTGATGCGAATACGTAAAACATGCCTCGTCAGCTTCAAAAACCTTTTCTATAAGGTACCTTTCCCGAAGCGTCTCCGTGTCGTATTTCTTCGAATCCTCAGGATGATTGCTGTATCTGATATCGAGTCTCACTTTCTGCCTCCAACTTTATTCTTCTATTTCTACTCCGGCTTCTTCAGCCTTCTTCCTTATATATTCCACGCCGTAACCTATATCGTCACCTGTCGTCCCTTCAAATACCAGCTGAGCATTCGGCACCACCTCGTTTATACTTCCGAGTATCTCCCCATAATCAAATTCACCTCTGCCTATCGGTACCTGCCTGAAACCCCCTTCAGCTACTCCGTCTTTCAGATGAAATGCGATTATATCACTGCCGAAAAGCTTGAGCCCTTCCTTGAGTATTCCGTTCCTTTCGGCAAAATTGCCTTCATAAAGATAATTGAACAGATCAAATATTACTTTGGTCTTATCTATCCCTATCCTTTCGCGCAATTCCTGCAGTCTCTCGGGCGTGTGACATACATGTCCCCAGGCTCCCTCAACTGCCATCATCCTGCCCTTTTGCCTCGCATACCCTGCTAACTCGCCAAATACATCCGTCACTCTGCTCAGCGCCTCTTCCGTCCTGTTGAGCGGATTATACGTCCACTTGTCATCATTATAGGAACCTGTTTCGGACCCTATGTAATCGCACCCCAGAACTCCCGCTACATCGATATATTCCTTGAATATATCCCTGCATTTGCTCACCTTTTCTTTGTCGGAATGCACGGGATTGAAATACGCTCCTATGAGTACGACTTCCTGCCTGTGCCTTTTCAGCACGTTCTTTATTGCCAAAGCCTTTTCCCCGTCTATTCCGCCCCTCTCGTACGCTACACTCTCGCATGCCTTGTAAGCTACGAGCTGAACTCCGGAAAATCCGTATCTTTCAGCTCCGGCGGCGATCCTTTCCGTGCTTTTTGTAGCTATATCATGAGCACGGATATTCAGCCGCATTACCTTTGCACCCTGCCGGATGCATCTCCGCCGGCAAGAGTTTCCACTTCCTTGCGCGAAACAAGATTGAAATCTCCCGGAATCGTATGCTTGAGAGCCGACGCCGCAACTCCGAATTCAAGCGCTGACTTGAAATCCTTTCCGTCCAGCATCCCGCATATAACTCCGCCCGCAAAAGAATCACCTCCGCCTACACGGTCAACTATGGGATGGATACTGTATGTCTTGGAATGATAAAATTCCTTAGTGTCACGCGAATATATGCAGGCTGACCAGCCGTTGTCCGAAGCAGAATGACTGACCCTCAGCGACGATACGCAGTATTCGAAATTGAATTTCTCGACCATCTGCTCAAATATCGACTTGTATCCCGCAAGCTCAAGCTCTCCGCTTGTCACATCCGTCTTCCCGGGCTTGAAACCCAAAACAAGTTCGGCGTCCTCCTCGTTGCCTATGCAGACGTCAACATACTTCATAAGATTCGTCATGACCTTCTGCGCCTTTTGCGAGCTCCAAAGCTTCTTGCGGAAGTTAAGATCCACCGATACCTTTACACCGTGCTTTTTAGCCGCTATGAGAGCCTTTTCCGTCAGCTCAGCCGCCGCGTCCGATATGGCGGGAGTTATGCCCGTGAAATGGAACCAGTCCGCACCTTCGAATATCTCGTCGAAATCGAAATCTTTCTCCGTTGCGGTGGAAATGGAAGAGTGCGCCCTGTCATACACTACCTTCGACGGACGCATCGACGACCCGGACTCAAGATAATATATCCCAAGCCTTTCTCCGCACCTGGCAATATGCGAAGTGCATACATTGTACTTCCTGAGCGCCGCCACGGCACATTCGCCTATCTCATTATCGGGTACAGCTGTTACAAATTCGGCGCTGTGTCCGTAATTGGCAAGAGATACCGCTACATTTGCTTCTCCTCCGCCGTAATTGATATCAAATTCGTCCGCCTGAATAAATTTCTCAAAATTGGGTGTGGAAAGTCTTAACATTATCTCACCCATCGTTATTACCTTAGCCATACAGATATCTCCTTATTCCTTTCTCCCGATAATTTGAATATTTTAATCATTCAGCGCAAGATGGATCGCAAATCCGCCTATCTCACCCTTTATATATACCGCTTTCATGTTACCTGCCGCATCATACTTCGCCGTGTCCAAATCCGGCTCATACCCCTTGTGCCTCAGATCCTCAAGCGCCCTCTTCACGGAATTGACGCCTATGGCAATATGCCCGTTTTTCCCGAGGTAAGGAGCCTTCATAAACTCAAATCCCTTCCCCGCAAATACTGAACTGTTTCCGGCCTTGGTTTCAAAACCGAATGCGGCACGCATCTTTTCCGCACATCCGAATGCATCTCCCTCGTCCGCACAGTTGAACCCGACATGCAGCAGCCTGTAACCTATCATCTTGTCCACAGCCGCACGGCAAAGCGAAGTTATCCCCGCCCAGTCCTTTGCCTTGATAAGCTTATCCGGCACTATCCAGCTGCCGCCGCAGCAAACTATCTTTGAAAATGCAAGATATGTATTTAAATTATTTTCGTTTATCCCGCCTGTCGGCATAAAACGCATGTTTGAATAAGGTGCGGAAACCGCCTTGATATACGCAAGCCCGCCCGCTTGCTCGGCAGGGAAAAACTTGACAAAATCAAGTCCGAGTTCCATGGCCTGCTCTATCTGACTGCCGCTCGATACTCCGGGTACAAACGGAACGCCCTTTTCAAGACAATGCGCAACGACCTTCGGATTCAGCCCGGGCGCAACACAGAACTTCGCTCCGGCCTCTATGGCTTTGTCTACATTTTCCTCTGTAAGCACAGTGCCCGCGCCTACAAGCATATCGGGAAATGCCTTCACCATGGCGGATATCACTTTATCCGCTCCGGCAGCTCTATATGTGACCTCCGCTGAATATATCCCGCCATCACGCAAGGCCTTCGCCAATGCAACGGCATCTTCCGTATCCTCAAGCTTTATTACGGGAACAATACCCGCACACTCCAAAAAACTTATGAACTCAGCTTTATCCATAATGCCCTCCAAAAACAAAACTCGACAGCTCGTAAAACCACCTGAAGCCTGATATTAAATTTTCATTATCACAAAATACTGTCTTATAAGTATTTATATTATTATGAGCAGGCGCTCAGCCTAAACTCCATCCTTGCCTACAGTATAAAACACCTCTGAAAAAAAGTAAATTACAAATTCGTTTTTCTTTATGCACAATACAGACATTTTTAAAATCGATTTAACAGACTGTTTTTCTGATTTTTCCTTTATTATGCCCTTCACGGACAAAATCACCTTTCGTAAAAAACAGACGGTTCTTCTCCCTTTACCCCTTCCCGATAAATACCTTCCGCGCCCGACTCCCCTCTCCTCCTTCACTTTGTCCTTCTCTTCTATCCGGACTTTTCGCTTTCCCGATCTTTTTCCCGCTTCCGTTTCCGATATTTGTTTTCTGCCGCCGGTTTTTATTTCACCGCGACCTTTTCACATTTCAGGCTCATCAACTCTCCGGCTCCCCCTTCCTTGCGCTTCTTCCCGATGCACCCGCCCCGCTTCGCTTTTTTACGCTCTCCCGCCATTCTTCAGACACTTGCCTATTATCCCGCCATTTTTCAGGCACATGCCTCGTCCCCCCAACACGGCACGATTTTTCTGCCCATAAAAAAGACTCCGTCTGCATCAGGCAGCGGAGTCTTAAAGGATAAAAAAATGATTATTTATTCTGTCGTGTCAAATGCTTCTGTCGTGTCAAATGCTACCGCAACAAGCTTGTCATTATTGAACAGAAGGACTGCAAACGATACCTGAGAACCGTCAGTGTCCTTTGTGGTGTAATCGCCTGTACGGGAATTATCGTGCCAATATTTACCGTTCACCTCGTCAAGATATACGTTATAACCTACTTGTGGCAATCCGGCTTCAATGCTATCCGTTCCGAAAACTCTGTAGTTCTTTATTCCGAGTGTTTTCGTTTCGCCCGCCTTTATCTCAAGGTCGGTAACATTGAACTCCTGTGCCCAGTTTATACCCGAATTCTTATTGTATATCTGATAAACAGCGCTTACTCTTGCCTTGGTAAAGCTCAATCCTTCGGGAACGGTAAAGCTTATATTCTTTCCGTTCAGAGAAATGTTTGTGCTCAGATCCTGAACATAAACCGCAAGTGTATCGTCAATCTTGTTATCTGCATCTGTGAAAGGCTTGCCGTTCACCATAAGGTTAGCCATTTTAACATTCCTGTTTATAAAGCTTACTTCCACACCGGTAAGAACTCCGGTATTCTTGCAGTTGTTGACATTTATCGTCTGAAGGCTTTCTGCGTCTACATAGGCACTGTTTCCGACAAGAACGGCAGGATTGATACCCGTCAAATTCCCCTCGTTTGTACAGTTGGTAAACGTATACGTGCAATCTGCAGAGGTATTGAAACCCTGTCCGATGAAAGCTGCTAAACCGTATCCCGAAGTTACCGCACTCGCGTCTTCGCAGACGATGTCAGCTTTGTTCACGCAATTATTGAAGGTAATGTTGCTTGTTATTTCTCCGCGATCAAACTGACCATCCGGACGTTTCTCATCGCCGTTATAGTTAGCATCAAATGTATAACCGAGTCCGACTATGAAAGCGGAAGTATTTCTCGAAGGAGTAGTTAACGAACCGGTCGTCGTAACATTATCGAGAAGCACGTTTCCGAGTGCATACTTTATCATCATCACATCGCCGCTGTAGTTGAAGGTGATATCCTTTATCGTCGCGTCAACTACATTGTGCCATACATACAATCTGGAACCGGATTCCACATATATCGTATGTCCGTTTCCGTCAAGATGGCCTTTGAACAAAGGAGATTTTTCAGTAACCGTTATATCTTCTCCGAGTATGAAATGCATCCCTTTATATCCGTTGTTGCCTGCCTTAAGAAGCTGCGCGGCATCGAGAACAAGATAAGGATCCGTCTCCGTACCCGTTCCGCCGGCAAATTCAGATGCTTCCGCCACTACAGAATAATTGAAAGTAGCGCTGTAATCCTGATAGGATATTGTCGCGGTAAAGGTGCCGACCTTTTCCGTGCTGAAACCCGTAAGCTTTACGCCCAGTGCTTCTAGGGCATGGGTCAAAGTATATTTTTTCGCTTCGTTATTTTTATCCGTAATCCTGATTTCCACATCGTCTTTATTAAGCTCTTCGCCGACAGTGAAAGTAGTCTTTGGCATTCTGATAATCTCGATTTTTGAAGCATTTTCAAAAATACACGCACTTGCTGCGACTAATACCGCGACAAGCATCAGTATTACCAATATTGTTTTTGCTTTCTTCATATTTCGTTCCTCCGTAATTTATATATCTGAACCGTTTCCCGGCAGACATCATTTTATTAAAAATCTCTCACAAACAAAATCTCTTCGCCGTTTTTGATCACTATCTGAGTCACTCGGACCGAAAACCTGTAGTATCCGTCCGGCACGACCTCAACGTCGGTATAAGGAATAACGTCGTTGATAACGTCAATTTCAAAGACTTTGTCTTCTCCGAGAACTAACGACTTCTTGTTTCCGCTTGAAATCAGTTTTTCTTCTCCGTCGGTTTTATGGACCGTATACACGGGTGTGCCGAACTGCGACATCGTTTTATCCATACGCGTAGCCGTCACGGAATACTCGATCTCCACTTCAGCGCCTTTATAATTTGCCAGCTCCGTTATCCCGGACGGGAAACCCAACGAAAATGAAGGATTTCCGGTTTTTGACGCCTGATCGTATTGCCATACGCCGGCTGCTTTACAAAGAATATCGCCGCGGGTAGTATAGGCGTCCGCATTTGTTATATATCCTATATTGTCGAGCTTATATCCGTACATTTCTCCGTCTTTTTCTATCACGGCAACCGCCATTATCTTGGTAAGATTACCGAACTTCTGTCTGCGGATAACAAAGCTGACAAGCTTGGATACGTTATTTATACGGCTTCCTTCGCCTACCTCTATCGCAAGTGAAGGAATAAGATAACGGCTGAGATATCCTTTTTCTTTGTTTGCGGGGATTATTTTCTCGATCTCTTTCACGCTTCCGCCCGACAACATCACTTCAGCCTGAGAATAGGATATATTGATATCGGAACCGAGTTCGAGATAGCTTATCTCCCTGTACTGATCCTCTACATACGATATTTTTATCGTCCCGGGAATAAATGAATTATTGTCGAGAAGCGTCTTGGAAGAGACTTGCAAAGTGCATCCTTCCGCAAGATGATTGAACGCCCCCGCACTGACAATCGCAACCGAATTGGGAATCTCGATTATAAAATCCGCCTCTATGGTAACGCCCATGTTATTTTCCATCTTCGGCACTACCTTTATCCCGTTCTGAAACAAAATATTATTGATCGTGACGGTCACGGGCGCCACCGCTTCCAGAACCTCCTTATTTATCATATAATCATCGGAAACGAAAAGCGTAGTGTCGGGCGCAAAATCAGTATCCAGCCGATCGGTCACTGCCTTCTTTATATTTTCGCTCAGTGACGAGGAATTTACGGCGTTACGGATTTCTGCCAGTCTGTTCTTCACATTGCTCATGGTTTCATAAGCCGTACCTGCAACGGAATCGTTCATAAGATTACGCATACTGTCGATATAGGTCCTGATGTCGGAAGGCGTTTTATCTATATAAAGCAAATTCCTGTTCGCTGTCACGGCCTCTATCCTCACAGGAAGCCGACTGTAATCAAAAGCCGCCTGCACCGCGGACGACCCGCCCGCAAACATCTCTTCGGTCTTCGCAAGTATTATTTCGTTCTTTTCCTGATTGTACCATAAACTGTACCCCTTAGGGGTGGACCCGAGATCAAAGCCTAAACCTTCAAGCATCTCCTCGACCTCTTCCGGTCTGTAAGCATACACACTGTCAAATATCGACTCTATCAGCAGCTGCGTATTCATGCTCTTTACCTCAGCCTGAAGTTTTGTCAGATTAGCTTTATCTATAGCACCGGTAACAGCAGGAACTATAATTGCCACCAGTATACCGATAATGACTATCACTATCATTAATTCTACTATGGTAAAACCACGTTTTCTTGCCTTCATACTTTCCTCCATTAATCCAAGCGCCCCTGCTCAATGCCTTATTCCGGAAAATCTCCCCGAATCGTCCTGAGCGCTTCTTTTGTCCTTCAGCCCTTCAAAAGCTGAAATGCGTCAACGTTCTTTTGTAATTATACTACATATGCACAAATTTGTCAAATGATTTGAAGACGTTTTTGCATATTGTTGTTTTTTTTTTTTTTTATTTTTGTAATATTTTGTTTATTTTTAAAAATATGCTTATTTTTTACGGTCAGCCTGCTTGTTTTATGTCTGCGGTGACTTTGCCTGTCAGGTTTACTGTATAATTTTCCGCGTCCTCGCCCACAAGCGTGATATTCTCTATAATCACGTTTTTACCGTTTCCTACCGCAGAGTTTTCAAACCGCGCCTTTATGCTTCCCACAGCTACCGAATCTCCGTCGATAACGCCGTTGAGCTTGCCGACCGTATTGAAAGTCACGTTGGCGGTTCCGTCGTAAATTTTATCCGCAGCGGAAAGTTCCGAAAGAGTGAGCTCTTTTTTCAGTATGACTCCCTTAACTCCTTCTTCGCAGTCCAAAGTATAATTTTCGGCTGCACTTCCTCCGAGTCTCAGTTTCGAAACATCTGCAGCATACGTTCCCACATCAGAACCTTCAAACATTATTTCGCCGTTGAGTGTGAGATCATCCCCTTCAACGACGTTATTCAGCTGAGCTGCACAGTCATTGCATATATTTGTGCCGTCATAAATTTTGTATACCGTATTGTCTTCGAAGCTCACCGCTCTTTTCATAACACTGAGTTTGCCATATTTCACCTCAATATCGTACTTGTCGCTTTTCAGCTCCTCAAGATTGACTATATCGTAGCTGCCGGCATTCACGGCGTTGTTCCTGACGCCGCTCTTTATATTCAGTTTCAGATTCTCGAGCGTGTCGCCTTCTCTCAGCCCGACTACACTATAAGTGTACTCCGGCATCACGTCGCCGTAGGTTATCTGTTTATCTTCCATAAGAACAGTAAGCAGAGGCTTATTTACGGTTATTTTTCTTGTTTTTCTGAAATTTGAATAATCGCCTATTTTTACGCCTATCTCAACGCTGCCCGCCGACTGCGGAGCAAATGAATAACTGAAGGCGTTCTGATCCGTCGCCTTGCCCTGCTTGACTACCTTGCCGTCCACAGACCACTGTATGATATCGTTGTCGCCGAACTTTATATCTTCCTTACTCAGCTGTGCGGTATACACTTCGGTTTCGCCCACTCTGAGAGATGAAGCGCCCTTGATCGTTGCGGTAGCGTTTGCTACGCTGTTTCCGCCGCCTATCCCTATTCCGATAAGCAAAGCGGCAACGCCGAGAACGACAAGCCACAATATCAGCATCCCGCCCTTCTCTTTCTTCTCGTTGCCCGATCCTCCCGCAGTCCGGACATCCTTCGCATTGCAGGCGTATGCGTCCGCGGTTTTTCTACTTTCTTTTGTTCCGATACTCCCCGCTTTTTTCTCGCCGGAAGCTGTACCGTTCTTTTTCCCGCTGACATCCTGCTTATCTTTTCCGCTCTCGGAACGTTTTTTCTCCTCACTGTCCGAAGCTTCAGCCGTGTATGTCCCGTCATGTATGACGGTATCTCCGAAACCATTCAGTTTATCTTTGCCGTATTTATTTTCCGAAGCCTTATCGCTTTGCTTACCGTATTCCTCTCCGGCACTTTCCCTGACTTTTTCATTTTTCTGTCCGGAGTCCGAAATCTCAGCTTCGTTTTCGGTTTTCATTGTCGTTTTTTTTTGCTCATCCGCCTCTGCGGAGCTTTTTTCCTTCGGAGCGGCTATTTCCGTTTCCTGCGGAAAAACAGGCGTCGGACCGCCGAAATCATTGTCGAAACCGTTCACCGGCGGGATCACGGGCGGCACCAGATGAGGCACCGGCGATCCGGTCGAATACTCGGGTATAACTGCAGTACCTTCGTAATTCACGTCGGCTCTTTCCTGTCTTTCGGCTTTTTCGCGCGCTTCCATCTCTTTCCGGATTTCCTCATCCGAAACTTCGGTATCATTTATTTCCCCGTCCGGGCGGATCTTTCTTCCGGAAGCTTCTTCCGCTATGCCCGATGCAAAAGGATCCGCATCGTTACGCACGGCATTTTTATCCGACATATCATCGTTGAATATATTTATATCCATTGTCGCTTACTGTGACCTCCTTAGGTTTTTCTTTAGTATTTTTCCCTGCCGCGGAATTTATGCAAAATCATACGCCGGACAAAAACACACAAAAAAACCGCAGCAATGCCGCGGTAACCGATCATTCGTCACATACTCTTTTCCTGCGCCTTGTTCCGGCGTTTTATTTCAGTTCTGACAGTATTTTTTCTATAAAAGATTTGTCCTGAGGAACATTGTGCCCCGAAAGCAGCAGACTGAAGTCTTTTTCCTGCATTGTCCTGAGCGCTTCAATATACCTTTGCTTGCTGCACATCAGTTCGGGCACCGGAGCTGCGGGAGTGTCTCCTATGTTATCCCCCGCATACAGCACCTTGTCCGCATAATCGTAGACACATATTCCGTCAGGTGAATGTCCCGGAGAAGAAAAAAGCAAAAGCCTCTCGCTTTTCAGATCGAGTTCCCCGTCAAAAACGACATTCGGTTCGACGATTTCCCTGCCGCCGATCAGACCGCCGTATTCTTTCAATACTTCATCCTTAGTGTCTCTCATCAATCTTCCGCATTCCTTATGTGCAATGATCGTGCAGTTTCCGAAAAAGCGGTTTCCCCAAACATGATCAAAGTGAAAATGCGTATTTATCACCACCACAGGCTTCTCGCCGCCTGCTTTTTCCCGGAAAGAAACGAGAGCTTCGGAGTCGTCTCCGCCGCACCCGGTGTCTATTATGAAATCGTTTTTTTCACCTTTTATCATATACAAATTAAGATCCCATTTTCTTGTGGGAGAAAATGTCAACATGATTCCTCTTTCGCTTACTTTCGTAATTTTCATACTCCTCCTAAATCGTCATGAGCTGATGTGAATTTTTGTTGCGCACTCTGCGTCAACATCGCTGTACAAGTCGTATAAAAGATGTTATAATATCCTCGGATATGATGCCGCAACATTCATAATGCGGCTCCGCAATTCAAAAACGGGCAGGAAAGCATGAATAAAGACGAAAAAACCCATCTTATGAACCGGATTTTTCTGGAAGCAAAGGTTTGCCCAGATCATTCGGTAAGTGAAAAATTCGAAATCTACTGCAATATGCTGCTTAAATGCAACGAACGATTCAACCTCACTTCCATAACCGATGAAAAAGAAATTTACCGGCTCCATTTTCTTGATTGTGCCATGGGAGCCAAGTTCTTTCCCGAAAATTCAACGGTATGCGATATAGGAAGCGGAGCGGGTTTCCCCGGGGTCGTGATCGCGCTGCTCCGGAAAGATATTTCTGTTACGCTCATTGATTCTCTGAAAAAAAGAACGGATTTTTTAAAAAGCCTGACTGCGGAACTCGGCATCAAATCACCCTGCATCCACATGAGAGCGGAAGATCTGAATACAGACCTCAGAGAAACTTTCGATATAGCAACCGCACGCGCCGTCGCACCACTCGATACTCTCATGGAATACACGCTGCCTTTTGTAAAAACCGGCGGCAGCGTTATTGCCTATAAAGGGCCTTCGGCTGCAGATGAGCTATCCCGATGCGGCAATGCATTGAAATTACTCGGAAATTGCACATTCCGCTCTTTCGGCTATTCTCTCGACGAGTTTACAAGAAATATAATAATAATCGACAAACATTCCCGTACGCCGGAAAAATATCCGCGTCACGGAAACAAACCGCGCAGCGCTCCCCTTTGATAATACAAATACCTCAGCCCGCAGTCTGTATCATGGCAAACGCCTGAACTGCCACGCCTTCGCCCTCTCCGAGCATACCGAGTCCTTCGGTAGTCGTTGCTGTCAGGTTTACTCTTTCCGCTCCGATCTTGAGCACGGAGCCTATATTGGCTGCCATCTGCGGAATGTATTCCGAAAGCCTCGGTTTCTGACATATTATCGTCGCCGTGACGTTCACCACCGAAGAACGCTTACTTTCAAGCATCATACCGACCTTATAAAGCAGCGTCGCCCCCGCTACGCCCTTATACCGCATATCCGTGTCGGGAAACTGCACCCCGATATCTCTCTCTCCCATTGCAGACAAAAGCGCGTCACACATGGCATGCATCAAAACATCTGCGTCCGAATGCCCCGATAACCCCTTCTCATATGGGATCTTCACGCCGCCAAGCATGAAATCCCTGTCAGGCGCAAACCTGTGGACATCCGTACCGCAGCCTATCCGGGTACGTATCAGATCACCGCCGTAGGTGAGTTTTTTGTTTTCGGTTTCCCCTTCGGTAAAATGAAGCTTACCGTACTCTCCGAGATATACCCTGCTGTCATCCGTCAATTCCTCATTCAGGCTCTGATATGCCGTCATTATGCTCCGGTATTCAAATACCTGAGGCGTCTGAACGCTTATCACGTTTCCCCTGTTCAGCGCGATAGGCCTCGCTCCTTCATTATACAGATACATCGTGTCCGTGGCAGGTACATAAGGTATCGCACTCCCGTATTCGGCAGCCTCCCCGACAAGCTTCTTAAATAGCTTTTCACTCAAAAATGGACGCGCTCCGTCATGTATCGCCACTATGTCACACTTCCTGTTGACGTACCTCAGCCCCTCTACTACCGAACATGACCTCGTTTGTCCCCCAAGCACGACAAAAACCTTCTTATCTCCCGCAAAAAGCTCAGTCAGGGCTTTGAAGTTCTCCTGACTCGCCGCTATTATAACTTCATTCGCTGTATCGCTCTTTATGAATACGGATGCCGTCTGCTTTATGACCGGAACTCCGCCCAGATCAGCAAGCATTTTGTCCCCGCCGAACCTTTTTCCGCTTCCGGCTGCCACTATCACTACGCTGACAAACATTTCTCCTCCTTAAAACAGCTCTGAGCATATTCCTTTCGACGCGTCTCTATCCGGATATGATCTCGTACATTTTGTCCGCGTCCTCTTTTTTCGCATTCTCATTCAGCATTACAACTTTGAATACAAAATTCCCCGTACTGTAGCTGACACATACCACATCTCCGACCTTGAGCCTCACGGAAGGCTTGGCAACTTTTCCGTTCACCTCGACCTTCCCGCCGCTGCATGCCTCATTCGCCACGCTTCTGCGTTTCAGTATCCTTGAGACCTTGAGAAATTTATCCAGCCTCATATCGCTTACCCCATATACCTTTCCAACTCGACCTCAGTCAGAAATCCTTCGGATGAAACCGACTCCCGTATCTTTGCGGCTGCAAAATTCTGCGCGTAGCTGAGAGCCTTTTCCGCATTTTTATATTTCGAATAGTAATGAATAAACGCCGCAAACAAAGCATCGCCTGCTCCGCTGGTATTGGTCACGCCTGTGGTCTTGGCCGCGTCGTAATGTCTGATTTGATTTATCTCGCGGTTGTAAAGCATCGCGCCTTCCTTGCCCATTCCTATAACTATGATTTTATTTTCGTATATTTCACTGAGCCTGCGCAAAAAAGCATGCTCCTCCCCTTTTATCGACTTGTTTGAAAGAAACAGTATATCCGCAAAACGCATAAATTCAGTGTTGAATTCATCGTTCACATCATTTACCACATGCACATCCGTGGCAATGGGTATCCCGAGCTGACGCGCCCTCAACAGCAAACTGCGCGAAAAATTAACGTTGCAAAGCACCGCCATCTCACTCCGCATCAGAGCTTTGTCGGCATTCTGCACATAAGGAGTGTCCTGAACGTCTTTTAGATCACAGTATATCTGCCTTTCCCCTTCCGGATCATACAGCACCACCGAATGACATGTCTTCTCAAGCTGCTTTTTTACCAACCTCGTGGTGATCCCGCATTCCTTAAGCTGCTTAACGGCAAAATCACCGTAAAAATCCTTCCCGATAAGTGACACCATATCCACGGTATCTCCCAACACGGACAACGCCTTTGCTATATTGAAGCCGACCCCTCCGACTGAACTCGTTATTCCGCCGAATAAATAATCTATGGGATAATAGTCAATGGGAAATTTTCTGACGGGAACATCTGTCTCCACATTTATGGTACCGGACACTAATACATTCATAATTGAAAACCTCTTTCTGACTTTAGTTTATTACATTATAACTAACACTTCATATTTTGTCAAGAGGGCAAATCGACGTCAGCCGATTTTCTTCCCGGAACTTTTCCCTTATTAAAAAAAGCAGCTCCCTGAGCTGCTTTGATTTTTTTTTCGAGCTTATTCTCCCACAAACGGAAGCAAAGCCATCTGTCTTGCACGCTTGATAGCCGTCGCCAGCTCACGCTGATGGGCAGCACATACACCGCTCATTCTGCGAGGAAGTATCTTGCCTTTTTCCGTGATGAACTTCCTGAGCTTTGCAACGTCTTTATAGTCTATTTTTTCTACTTTATCCGCGCAAAAAGCACATACTTTTTTACGTGAAGGTCTGCGTATGGGTTTTTTCACAATCTTTTCTTCGCTCATAATTCACTCCTGTATCCTTAAAAAGGAAGATCCGTATCATCATCCTTGATTTCTTCCAGATCGCTGATCTGTGTTTTTCTCTGTGCTGACGGCATTGTCACATCGCCGCCGTCGGCGTTTCTGGGAACAAACTCTATCCTCTCGGCATACACGTCCGTGGTATACCTTTTCGATCCATCCTGCGCTTCATATGAACCTGTCCTGATAGATCCTTCGATTGCTATGGGAGAGCCTTTCCTGAAATATTTGGAAACAAATTCCGCCTGTTGTCTCCATGCTACCACAGATATAAAATCCGCCTGCTTTTCTCCTTCGCCTTTGAAAAAAGGACGATCTACAGCTACAGTGAAACGACACCTTGCTGTTCCGTCGCCGATAGTGGAGCTGTCCGGGTCTCTTGCCAATCTGCCGATTAATACGACTTTGTTCATGATTGCCTCCGTTATTTGCTCAAAACCATATAGCGAATAACCGAATCGGTAATTCTCATTACGCGCTCGATTTCAGCGGGGACTTCGGGTTTACAGGTAAAGTTCATGAGAACATAGTAGCCTTCCGTCTTATAATCGATAGGGTAAGCGAGCTTTCTTGCGCCCCATTTATCGATCGTATCGATAGAACCGCCGTCATTCACAACTATATCCGAAAACTTCTGTATCAAAGCTTCTTTGGCTTCGTCGGACAATTCGTTGTCAATGATATACAATACTTCGTAAGATTTCATTTTACACCTCCTTATGGACTTATGACCTTTATTTCTAAAGGTAAGGATAACGGCAGTTTTGCCGTCTGCTTTACAGCGTTCAATATAATAACACATTTTCAGCCGGTAATCAAGCGTTTAAATGCACATTTCCGATTTTCCGAGTTATTTTTCGCTTTGATGTCTCCGGATCCCGAGTCCTCTTTTTTCTGCACGATCACATCCCTGTCCCTTTTCATCGGTTTTGTTTTATCGGAGACCCGCGTCTGAAAAACGATTTCTTTATAAGTATCCGAGTCAGGGCGTATCCTTACAGCAATGAAAATCCTCTTCCAGGCCGTTCGCCGTCAATCAAGACAAAGCGGACGACAAAATCATCGTCCGCTCCCTTGCACGAATAAACATATTTCCCGAATTATCAGTCAGATATCAACTCATAAGCGGAAGTGGTATAAATACAGTAATAATTATCCACTACCTGCACATTGAAAAACAACTCCAATAATGCCTCAAACTCGTTGATATAATACGGGACGTCGGGCATTTCGCTCCCTTCCTCCGAACTCTTTTCAGCTGCAAGATATTTCGTCAGATCCTTCAGTGCAGAAGCTGCGGTCTCCTTGCTTTCACATTCTATAATTATTATAAGCTTGATTTTATCGATGTAATTTTTCAGGTCATTGACGTTGTCAATTTCCTCATCGCTTATCTGATCCCCTTCTGTCTGATCCTCGTCCGACTGATCGTCACTCGTTACTATCATATAGCTCAAAGGAACATTTCCTTCGTAATTTTCGGGGATATCTTCCCTGTTGATCACCGTTCTTTCAACTGTAAGTCCGTCGGCGACACATAAAGCTTCCGTTCTGTCCAGGCTGACAGTTTCTATCGTCAGCTCCTTCTTTTCGGAAATCAGGTAATTGAACAGACCGCAGCCGCTAAGTAAAATCAATGCCGTCATCAAACAAACCGCGGTACAAACATACTTTACGCTTTTTTTCATGATTGACCTCCATCCATACCGTGAACCGAAAAAATCAGAATCTTTCCGTTCCTTTTTTAAAGTTTAACTATGTCTTTGGCGGCATTTGAATAACATACTATCCACTGTCCTATCAGTCTGACGTTTTCCAAACCGAAATAACTGTCCTCCGATCCGGAAAAATATTCCATGTTCTTTTTAGCAAAGCCGCTGTTGGAAAACTTGATGACAAGGATATTTATATTATTTCCGTCCGTGGCGATATAGGCGTCCCTGTAACCTTCGTTGACATTAAGTCCGATTTCATCGGCGCTTACCGCGCTCATATACAATTGTGCTTCGATACAGCGTGTTTCTATATTCTGAATTATCGTCTGAGGATCCTGACACGCACAGAAAAAACCCCCGAAAACAAACATCAGAATTATACAAAATATAATTATTGATCTCTTTTTCATATTATCCTCCGTAAAGCCTCTTGAAGCAAAAACCAAATGCCGTCAAAGCCTGATGACCGAATCGGCCGAACACTGTTTATCAGGGAAGCTCGTAGGACATTATCCCGTGCTCCTTCCACTGTGTGATATAATCATTCTTCAATCTCGTTGTGCCCGCGGATATTTTCATCTCGTTCATGACCGCAATAACAAAACGCATTGCAAAGTTTATCATACGTTTATCGGTAATATCCATAAAAGTTTTGAAAGGCAGCAGAGAATCCCCCTCGACCTCATAGACTCCTTTTATGGCAGCCTTATCGTAGGTAAGCACGGAGCTGAGTCTTAAAGTCTTTCTGAAAGACATCATCAATATAGGCTCACTGCCCTTGACGAACAACTCGCACTCTTTGAAAAGCACATTGCGTACACCGTCATACTGCAGAATATAATTTTTCAGGGTGTTGTAATTGGAGGCGCGTTCCCCTTTCAGCTGCATAACAATTTCCGGAAATGTTTTGTCGCTTATTTCCGGATCCGAGTTCATAACGGCTTCGCTGTTTTCGCGAGGTTGCCCGGAAACATCCTCCGAAACTCCGGAAAGTTCTTTTCCGTCGGCATTCTCGGACTCTTTCAGCTGTTCTGCCATAGCTTCCTGTTCCGAAGTCCCGATCCGGTCCTTTTTCACATCCGTCCCGGACGTTTTTTCTGCCGCTTTTTCGGAAACTTTTTTCCGATCACTTTCAGGGATTGCGTCCCCGGCTTCGACGGCGATCCCGGAGCCTTCCGACAGCTCGGGCGCAGCTTCTTCCCGCAGTTCCTTTTTATCGGGAGCCTCGGTACTGCCGACGGAAAAAGCGTCTTTTTCCGCATCATGTTTCTCGGTATGAGGAGAATGCTTTTTATTCTTCCTGCCCTTTTGTGAAACCGTATCATGCTCTACGGGCTCTTCGTCAGGGCGTGCTTTACTGTCTCGGTGGCCGACATCCAGATCCCGAGGAGATTCCGGATCCGTGACTTGCCCCGCTCCAACATCTTCAGCGGGGGCGGAAATGTTCACCGAAAGCTTTTCGTCCTTTTTCTCTTCTCCGGGATCCTCCTCAGTAAGAATGATATTCGCTCCGGGTACGGCATCAAATCTCTCAATATCCGCGGCAGACTCCTTTCCTGAGGATTTTTCCGCTTCCGGATACTGATCTGATGATCGGCTTTCCTGTATACCCGACTCTGCATTCCTGCTTATGCCGAATGCTGCTGACGTATTTTCGTCCGGATCCTGTTTAATGAAAAGTCTGTTTTTCTTATTTGACTTAACATAACTTTTCCTTTTATTTCTGTATAATTTTTTAACCAATTTTATCCCCTTTTTTTCTTAAGTTTACTACACATTTACGCAATGTCTCTCTGCCCACTCCGGTAAGCTGACTGATAAATATGAGAGGTGCGCCTGTACGTTTATTCAGTTCATCGGCAAAAGCCGCCAACGAATCTCTGTCTTTCCCTACGTCCCGAGGCTCGGCTGCATGAAATTTTTCAAGAAGCTCTTTCAGAACCGTATTATAGTCTTCTCTGACTACAAACGAACGAGTATCTATCCACTCTCCTAACTTACAGCTCTCCCCTGCTTCCGTTACATATTCGGCCGCAAGTTCGACCGGAAGTCCGATAAGCGAAGAAAAAACCTGAGCCGGCTTGCCCCCTTCCACGTAAGTTCTGTAACTGGAATATGGGTAAGTCTTCAACGTGAAACGCGGATTACTGAATATGGAATTCGAATGCACGTATCCGATACATTGCGCCGCCTTGTCTGCAGACTCTATAGACTGGGCTCTGTATCTTTCACGAAATACATACCCGTAACGCATCTTGATTTTATTATACTCCAAGGCGAAAGCCGTATTCACCCGCTTCATTACTCCCGTGATCGCAGAAGCGTCCTTGCACCACAATACAATATGAGCATGGTCATCGAGAATACAATATGCTAATAGCTTTGCATTGTCGAAATACTGGGATAATAAACCGATATAATACAATTTAAGTTTATGTTCCGCAAAAATATTCAGCTCAGGCAAGCCTCTGACAAGTATATGAAAATAATTCCCCTTCAGTTCATTCCTTGCCGTACGAGCCATTTTACTGCACCCCATATAAAAATTTAAGTATAAGTCACTACACTTAACCGCTATTATTTTAACACGACACGACTTATTTGTCAAGAATTTGAAGAAGGAGTATAAAATACGGGTAAAATTCTTTTACATAAAAGTCTTTTCCCGCTCCCGCTAAAGACGAGTAAATCCGTCCCGCATCCTTCTCTTTCACCGACCGCTTCCCGAAGGCTTTCTCTTGCCTTCGGGATTTATTTCCCGTCCATTTACTTACTACTCAACCGAAGGCTTTTCCCTTGCCTTCGGGATTTATTTCCCGTCCATTTACTTACTGCTTATCCGAAGGCTTTCTCTTTGCCTTCGGGCTTTGCATTTTTCCCTTTCCCACTACTCAACCGAAGGCTTTCTCTTTGCCTTCGGTTTTTACTTACTGTTCCTTCCTCACCGCTTCCCCGAAGGCTTTTCCCTTGCCTTCGGGATTTATTTCCCGTCCATTTACTTACTACTCAACC